>Ga0154589_12_pt3 | contig 252835 bp, 236 predicted proteins | sample RifGroF2_FD_116018 | JGI IMG/M metagenome (GOLD analysis project Ga0154589, IMG submission 116018) | Alphaproteobacteria bacterium GWF2_58_20
GTGGAGCCGAGATGACGAAGGCGGAGCCATGTGGGACCGGATACATATTCCATCCATGCACCAACGCTGCTGTCTGTGGTGGCTTCAAGGTCATAGCTGTAATGGCTGCCGTAATGGGTTGATGTGCCGCCGCTGGTGGTGATGTCGGGTGGATCGCCCGCCTCCGGGGCAGCAATGAAATTTTCCGGCCATGGCGGTACGCCGGAAAGGGTCAAGAGGTCTGTGGGTTGTGCTACGCGCGCGCCGCCAGCATCAGCCACCACATTCCCAAACGGTTTGTAGGCACCCACATTGGTGGAACCGAGATGGCGCAGACGAAGCCATGCGGGACCGGACACATATTCCATCCATGCACCAACGCTGCTGTCTGTGGTGGCTTCAAGGTCATAGCTGTAATGGCTGCCGTAAGTTGAGGAGGTTCCGCCGGTTGTGGCAAAAGCGGGGGTGTCTCCGGGTTCAAATACGGCCATGCTGCCCGGCGTGATGCCGGAAAGGGTGGCCGTGAAGGAATCTGCTTCCCAAGCAAGGGTCAGCCAGTCTGCCGTTTCCAGAAGACTGATGACCGGGATGGCCTCCATGTTTGCGGAGTAGGTGGCAATGGGATAGGTGTAGGGTTGTCCCTGATAGGCGAAGGCTGTGGGTATGGATGTGAAGATGATGCCATCTTCGGACATGGTGCGGATATGCCAGATGGCGGAATAGCTTCCGACATGCAGGGTGATGTCAAAGCCGGTTCCCCGTGTGGCGGGGGTTGTGGCCGAAAGCATGAGGATGGTGGTGCTATCCACAGGAACCGGATCATCCCCGACCATGTGCCATGTTCCATCGAGGACGAAGGCGGCATCTGCGCTCTCAGGGGCTTCGATCCATGCCATGGCGGGTTCAGGCAGGCCGGTGAGCGCCCTGTTTCCTGATGAAACGATTTCCATGGGATCCAGAGACATGACCGATGGAAAAGAGAGGCTGAATCCTTCTTCTTCGGATGAAGATTGGCCTGTCTGCCAACCAACGCAGGACGAATCAGACGTGTAATCGCAAATCTGCTTCCGGATCCTAAAAGAATGATTGTTATTGTAAGCATGTGTGTAAGTTGTTGTTGAGAAAAACATTGCTGTGGAAAACAAGATTGTTTTCGCGGCGTTTTTTGTCATGCTGGGCCTCATGATGGCAATACCTGAATACGTATAAATGCTGTTCTGATTATTGTTTTGTGTCAATAGTTTGTTGTGTCGGAAACATGCAGTGTTCCGGCTTGAGGGCGTGCGCAGCTTGTGCTATAGCTTCACGCGCCCCTAAAGGCGTTGTGTGTGTGCGGTTTTTCTTCCTGTGAATCGCCCTGTTGGGAAAAACCATATAATGTATTTGCTGCGTTAATAATGCTGTTTTTTGATAGCGCAGATCCGGTCATTCTTCCGTAAATTCATCCTTTTTGGAAAGAAAATTCCCATGAAACGGTTTCTTGTTGTTATTGCTCTTGTTCTGCCTGTTGCAGCGATTGCTGCAAGTGTAGATGGTACGGAATTCATGTTCATCAAACACCTCCCCGGGTTTGCGCCCAGTGGGTATGTGGATGTGTCCGGGCCGCAGGCTGTGTCGCGCTCACCAGAAAATGGAGCAACAGGCGTTTCAACAGGCGCGCTGGTGCATCTGGTGTTTGACGAAAATGTGAATAAGGGTTCTGGCGATATTGTTATCAGCGAGAGTGGTGTGGAATTTGAGCGTGTTGCGGTTTTATCAGGTGCTGTTCTGGTTTCCGGCAAGGAAGCAACCATTGATCCGGTGTCCAGTCTTGCGCGTGGCAAGACCTATGCCGTTTCGGTGCCAACGGGCGCATTTGAAGATGCTCGGGGAAATGCATCGGTTGCTGTTTCCGGGTGGAGTTTTGAGACCATCGAGAATAACGCTCCCAGCATTACCAGCCTTCCTCTCTCTTCTGTGATGGAAGGGACGCCCTACAGTTATTTTTTAACAGCTGAGGATGTGGAAGGCGACACCCTGTCTTTTTCTTTTTCTGGCCCGCAGCCAGCCTGGTTGAATCTTGATGATTACGGCAATGGTACAGCTACCCTTTGGGGAACGCCGCAGGAAGATGATGTGGGAGGAACTTCTGTTGCTCTGGTGGTATCGGATGGTACAAAAACCGCTGAACAGGCTTTTACCATTGCTGTTGCCGCCAATGGCACTCCCGTATTCACCAGTTCCATTATTACGCAGGCGCGTGAAGGCGAACTTTACAGTTATTTTGCGATGGTGGATGACAGTTTGGAAGATTCGCTTTCCATCACGCCGGAAACACTTCCTGGGTGGCTCATATTTACGGCAGACAATGAAAATCGCATGGCCAGTCTTGAAGGGACGCCCATGGAGAGCGATGTGGGGAACCACACAGTGGCCTTGACAGTTTCCGATGGGCTCAAATCCTCCACTCAGTCCTTTACCATCACGGTTGCTGCCAATCCTGCCCCAAGTTTTTCCAGCGCAGGAATTACGGAAGGTCGTGAAGGCCTGGCTTATGTCTATTCGGTGACAGTTGCTGATGCTGATGCCGGAGATACTCTTGCCATTGCAGCACCCACGCTTCCTTCATGGCTGGACTTTACCGATCATATGGATCGCACGGGAACACTTTCCGGCACGCCGGGAGTGGCTGATATTGGGAACCACACAGTGGCCTTGACAGTTTCCGATGGGCTTAAAACCGCACAGCAGAACTTTACAATCTCGATTTTTGCCAATGATGGTCCTGTGTGGGCATCTCCTGCGGCAGGTACGCTTTCCGGTACCTTTATTCAGGGGCAGGGGATTGTTCCTGTTACGTTTGTGGCAAATGATACGGACGTCCCCGTGACGTACACTGTGGCAGCGGGAAGTCTGCCGGCAGGGCTTGCCCTGAATGGCAATGTTCTGGAAGGCACGCCTACAGGGGCGGGTGATTTCAGTTTCACCATCATGGTTTCCGATAATCTTGGTGCAAACAATGCCCGCAGCTTTGATATGGTGGTGCAGGATATCACCCCGAATGCTTTCAGTTTCAACAATGTGACGGGGGCTGCGTTGTCATCGGTGCAAACCTCGAATGCTGTGGCCATTGCCGGGATTACAGGTAACGTCACCATCTCCGTAGCAGGAGGCAGTTACAATATTGATGGAGGTTCCTATATCACATCACCCGGCACTATTCATGCCGGGCAGGTGGTTACAGTGCGGCAAACAAGCTCCGCAGCACTCAATACGGCAACCACCACTACGCTGACAATTGGCACGGTTTCCAGCAGCTGGACGGTAACGACACTTGACGATCCCTGTATTGGAAATCCCTCCGTTGGTGCAGTTTGCGCGGATGGTACCGTCTATGCAGGGATTTCACCGGATGGTAACCTGCCCATGTATGTGACGCGTTGCGATGCGGGACAGAGTTGGGATGGTTCTGCATGTGCGGGGACAAGGTCGGTCATGAGCTGGGGAACTTTTGGAACGGCAACGAATATAACCAACTTTAACACAGGCGAAGCGAATACGGCAGCGTTGGCGGCCCTAAGTGATACTCTGGCGGCGAAGTACTGCCAGAACCTGGATATGCATGGCAAGGATGACTGGTATCTGCCAGCCCGCGCCGAGTTGATTATCATGTACAACAATGGGGCGTTGATTGGCGGCTTTGATCTGAGTAATGTATACCCTAATATATATTGGTCTTCATCAGAGTGTTATGAAGCTCAGTATCTTGGAAAATATAATGCATGGGGGCAAAGAGAAAACGTCAGCTGTCAGGGAGATTTTGCCAAGATCCAAAAAATTTCCGTTCGCTGCGCCCGCAGATAATGCAAATTCCGGATGTTGCCGCAGGACAAGTTCCTTGAGCAACATCCGGCTCTTTCGTTTGAAACTTGGTTTCCCTATGAGGGGGCAGGCATGATGGCTCCTGACGGGAATTTCTGCATACGGTTTTCTGAAAGCCGCTTGAGGTAAAAGCGGGCTTGTGCTATAGCTTCGCGCGACCCTAAAGGCGGTTTTGTTTCTAACGCCTTGTCATAAAACGAAAAATGGAGAATTATTCATGGCTGAGAAGCGCGTATGGCTGTTCAAGGAAGGCAATGCCTCTATGCGGAATCTGCTGGGTGGCAAGGGTGCCAACCTCGCGGAGATGACGAATGCGGGGCTTCCGGTTCCTCCGGGCCTGACCATCACCAGCGACACATGCATGGAATACATCAAGGCCGGGCACAAGATGCCGAAGGGCCTGATGGACGATGTACGGAAAGCGCTTTCCGTTGTTGAAACGGAAGCTGGGAAGAAATTCGGCGATGCCACCAACCCCCTGCTTGTCTCCGTGCGTTCCGGCGCGCGTCTGTCCATGCCGGGCATGATGGAAACCATCCTGAACCTCGGCCTGAATGACGATACCCTGCATGGCATGGTGAAGCTGACCAAGAACGAACGTTTTGCCTATGACAGCTATCGCCGTTTCCTGACCATGTTCGGCAGTGTTGTTCTGCACATTGACCGTGACAAGTTTGAACACATCCTTGATGCCATTAAAGGGCGCGAAGGCGTCCGTCTTGACAACGATGTGAGTGTTGAAGGCCTGAAGGAAGCGGTTGAGAGCTACAAGAAGCTGATTGCGGATGAAACCGGCAATCCCTTCCCGCAGGATCCGATGGACCAGCTGCTTCTGGCGATTGAAGCCGTGTTCAAGTCCTGGAACATTCCGCGCGCCATTGCCTACCGCAACCACTACAAGATCCCGCACGAATACGGCACGGCCGTGAACGTGCAGAGCATGGTGTTTGGCAATATGGGCAATACCTCGGCAACGGGCGTATCCTTTACCCGCAATCCCAGCACCGGCGAAAACGTGTTTTATGGCGAATACCTGACGAATGCGCAGGGCGAAGACGTGGTGGCGGGTATCCGCACGCCGCAGCCGATCGCGCGCCTTTCCGAAGAAATGCCGGAAATCTACAATCAGTATGTGGACATCGCGCAGAAGCTCGAGCAGCACTACAAGGACATCCAGGACATGGAGTTCACCGTGGAACGCGGCAAGCTCTATATCCTTCAAACCCGCTCGGGCAAGCGTACCTCCCGCGCCGGCATCAAGATTGCGGTGGACATGCACAAGGAAGGCCTCATCAGCCGCGAACGCGCGGTTGAGCTGGTCGATCCGTCGCAGCTTTACCAGCTGCTGCTGCCCAGCTTTGACGATGCTGCCAAGAAGGTTGCCAAGGATGAAGGCAAGCTGTTGGGTTCGGGCCTCAATGCTTCTCCCGGTGCGGCCACCGGTGCCATCGTGTTCGATCCTGCGGAAGCCGCCGAGATGGGCGAAGCCGGCAAGAAAATCATTCTTGTCCGCATTGAAACCTGCCCGGACGACATCCATGGCATGATCCCCTCGCAGGGTGTTCTCACCTCGCGCGGCGGCATGACCAGCCACGCGGCGGTTGTGGCGCGCGGTATGGGCAAGCCCTGCGTTGCGGGGGCCGAAACCATCCGGATCGACCTCGAAAAGGAAACCCTGACGACTCCGGACGGACAAGTGTTCAAGAAGGGGGCGATCATTTCCATCGATGGTGGCACGGGTGAAATTTTTGCCGGTTCCATTTCCACGGTTCCGCCAGCGGTTGGTGGCGACCTTGAAACCATCCTGGAATGGGCGGATGACATCAAGCGTCTGGACGTTCGTGCCAACGCCGATACGCCGGAAGATGCGAAGAAGGCCATTGAACTGGGCGCGCGTGGCATCGGCCTTTGCCGCACCGAGCACATGTTCATGGCGCAGGAACGTCTGCCAGTCGTGCAGGAAATGATCCTTGCGGGTTCGGAAGAAGGCCGTCGCAATGCGCTGGCGAAGCTTCTGCCGTTCCAGTACCAGGATTTTTACGAAATGTTCAAAACCATGGGTGGCTTGCCCGTGACGGTTCGACTGCTTGATCCGCCGCTGCACGAATTCCTGCCCAACCACGATGAACTTCTTGCGGAAGTGATCGAGCTGAGGGTTCGTGGCCACAAGGCTGACCTCCTGGCCGAGAAGGAAGTTCTTCTTGCCAAGGTTGAGGAACTGCGCGAATCCAACCCGATGATGGGTCTGCGCGGTTGCCGCCTCGGTCTGACCTTCCCGGAAATCAACGAGATGCAGGTCCGCGCGATTTTTGAAGCGTCCTGCGACCTCAAGAAGGAAGGCGTGGACGTGAAGCCGGAAGTCATGATTCCGCTGGTCGGCCATGTGAACGAGCTGAAAGCGGCCCGCGAGCAGCTGGAAGCGGTTGCGCAGCAGGTGATGGACGAGAAGGGGATCCAGGTGGATTACGCCTTCGGGACCATGATCGAAATCCCGCGTGCGGCGCTCACGGCCGAGAAGATTGCGGAATACGCGCAGTTCTTCAGCTTTGGCACCAACGACCTTACGCAGATGACCTTCGGCTACAGCCGTGACGATGCGGAAGGCAAGTTCCTGAACAGCTATGTCTCTCGCGGGATCCTTGAGAGCAATCCGTTTGAGACGCTGGACCAGGAAGGTGTTGGCAGCCTGATGAAGATTGCCATCGAGAAGGGCCGCTCGGTCCGTCCCGACATCAAGCTTGGCATCTGCGGTGAACATGGCGGCGAAGCGCGAAGCGTCAAGTTCTGCCATCGCATTGGCCTCAAGTATGTCAGCTGCTCCCCGTACCGTGTTCCGATTGCCCGCCTTGCTGCGGCGCATGCGGTTCTTGAGGAACGGGCTGCTGGTGAACACAGCACGCACTAATTCCGATCAGGAATTGGCGCGAGATTGAAAGAACGCCCCCGGAGTTTCCGGGGGCGTTCTTTTGTTAGAGCCTTGAGCGTTCATCTTGAATATTCCCTGTTACCAGGTGGCGGACAGGCAAGGCCACCGTTACAAGCCGAGCTGGTATCCCAAGGATCGGGATATATCCCTTTCCGACATGCTTTCGGATATGACCGCCACCCTGCCGTCCACCCTGTCGCATTGTTCGCATGATCCATCTTCCCGCACCGGTTCCGGTGGCGACGGATCGTCCGGCGGTGGCGGCTGGTAAGAGGGCTCCTTTCATGTTAGCTTGTTGTGTGTGTGTATTTCTTGTGAGGAATGCTGGATGCTGAAACGTTTGCTTTCCCTGCTTTGTGTGCTGTTTTGCCTTTCTCTTCCGGTGCAGGCCGAGGAACGCATTACGGATTATCACAGCCGTATCGAGGTTTTGCCGGATGCCCGCATTGATGTTCTGGAAACCATTGATGTCATTTCTGAAAACAAGAACATCAACCATGGGATCTATCGTGATTTTCCAACGATATACAAGGCGGATAATGGCATTTCCCGTGTTGTGCCTTTCAAGGTTTTGGGCGTAAAACGGGATGGTCGCGATGAACCTTTCCGGGTTGAGGCGATATCTGGTGGCCAGCGCATTTACGCGGGATCTCCCAGTTCCACGGTGACGCCCGGTCCCCATCGCTACCAGTTTCATTATGAAACGGCCAATCTGGTTGGATATTTCAAGGATTACGATGAGATTTACTGGAATGTGACTGGCAATTTCTGGTCCTTCCCGATTGACCGCGCCTCGGCAGAAGTGATCCTGCCCGAAGGGGCCAACACGATGCAGTCGCATGCCTATACGGGGAAGGTTGGCAGCAAGGAAGCTGCTTATGACAGCCAGACAACGGATAGGGGGGCCTATTTTGTTGCCACCCGTCCCTTCGGCGTTGGGGAAGGGTTGACGGTCGCAGTCGGGTTTACCAAAGGCGTTTTACCCGAACCATCGCCCCTGTCGCGTGTCCGGCTACTCGATTTTATCGGTCTGCTGGGCGTTCTGGTGACATTTTTTGTCTATTACCATGTCTGGCAGAAGGTGGGGCGCGATCCGGAAATGGGCGTTATTGTTCCGGAATATGATCCGCCGAAAGGGATTTCGGCAGCTTCCGCCCGGTATCTCCTCAATATGGACTGGGACGACAAGATCTTTGCCATTGGCGTTGTGAGCCTCGCGGTCAAGGGCTGGCTTGCGATTAAGCTCGAAAAGGTCCTGTTTTCCAAGCAATACCAGTTCATCGGCAAAAAGAGTGAAACCGCACTGGAGATGGATGAGAAAAAATTGGCCAGCTATGTGGCGCGCGAGGGGGAAACTTTCGTCGTGTCGCAAAAACACTGGAAAGAGGTCAAGGGCGCGCAGACCGGGCAGCAGCAGGTTGTGCTCAGCCAGATGCATGGCAAGTACATGAGCAAGAACGGGAAGGCAAATGTGCTCGGCGTTTTGACAGCGCTGGCCTCCATTGCTGCCATCGCCTTTTTCGGCCATATCCGTTGGATGTTCGGGCCGGAGGTGACCCTGCTTTTCATTCCCGTTGGTCTTCTCGGTTTTCTCGTGTGGGCGCTGGTCATCTATCCCATCATTCTTATGCTCATGGGCAGATGGTCCAAAATAAAGCCGGGATTGTTTTTGTTTTGGGGCGTTGGCGCTTTTTTGATCTATTTCAGCTTGAAAGATTCTCGTTTGAAGCTGGATGATCTCCTCTCCGGGGTGGACCCGCTGGTGGTGCTGGAGCTTCTGGATGTCTTCGTCATTGTCGCCATGATGCAGGTGTTTGCGCGCCTCATGAAGGCGCCGACGACAGCGGGGCAGGAGCTGCGCCGCCATCTCCTTGGTTACAAGCTGTATCTTCAAATGGCGGAGAAGGAACGGCTGGAATTCGTGCATCCACCGAAGATGACGCCGGAGCGGTTCGAACAGGGCTTGCCCTGGGCCATGGCGCTTGACGTGGAGAACAAATGGGCAGAACGTTTTGCCAAGGAATGTGAGGTCATGGATCAGACCGGGAATGGATACCGGCCGCTTTGGTATTCCGGCATCGGGGCCTTTGCGCTGAGTGACATGGTGTCCGGCCTTTCAAGCGACCTTCCATCCACCCTGTCCAGCTCGGCGCAGGATCCGTCATCGCACAGTGGTTCCGGTGGCGGTGGCTCCTCCGGTGGTGGCGGCGGTGGCGGCGGTGGCGGTGGCTGGTGAGAAAACGTTTTTTGTAATGTCGTGTAACGGAGAATGAAAATGCAGAATGTTTACATTGTTCTGGGCGTTGTTGCCCTGATCGCGCTTTATGTGGGGATGACCTACAACAACCTGTTCCGCATGCGCGTGAACAACGGGGAAGCCTGGAGCGATATCAAGGTGCAGCTCAAGCGTCGGCACGACCTCATTCCCATGCTGGTGGAAACCGTGAAGGGGTATGCCAAACACGAGCAGTCCACTTTTGAAAAGGTGGTGCAGGCGCGGGCGGAAGCGACGGCTGCTGAAGGGGCTTCACCAGCCAGGGCCGGGGCTGCGGAAGGCGGGCTGGTTTCTGCCCTGCGCGGTCTTTTGGCGGTGGCGGAAGCCTATCCAGACCTCAAGGCCAACACCAATTTCCTCGACCTGCAAAAGCAGCTTGCGGACGTGGAGGAAAAGCTGGCGGCTTCCCGGAGGTTCTTCAACGGCAATATCAGGGTTTACAACCAGAAGGTCGGCATGTTCCCGAGCAACCTTGTTGCGGGCATGTTCCACTTCGCTTCGGCCGAGTTCTTCGAGCTTCCGGAAGAAGAAGCCGCTGCAGCGGGAAATCGTCCGGATATCAAGTTTGGATAAGGTGGACAGGTTTGTACCTGTAAACAAACATGACGGGTGGGGGGAAATGGAAACGCACGTTATCTTTTTTGATTCAAGGTCATATGAACGGCCTTTCTTTGATATGGAAAATGCGGCGCATGGGTTTAGGTTTCACCATAGCCACGGACGTCTGGATGAAAGCACGCTGCCGCTGGCCTCCGGGTGTGACGTTGTTTGCGCGTTCGTGAATGATGATCTCTCCGCACCCATCATCCGGCGGCTTGCGGAAATGGGCGTAAAACTCATCGCCATGCGTTGCGCGGGCATCAACAATGTGGATATGGCGGTGGCCGAAGAATGCGGCATTCCCGTGGTACATGTTCCTGCCTATTCGCCATCTGCGGTCGCCGAACATGCCGTTGGCATGATGCTGTCCCTCAACCGGAAGATCCATAAGGCTTATACCCGTACGCGGGAGGGGAATTTCAGTCTCCGGGGCCTGATGGGGTTTGACATGGCGGGGAAGGTTGCGGCCATTGTGGGAACCGGGAAAATCGGCAAAATCGCAGCCAGAATCCTGCGCGGGTTTGACATGGATGTCCTGCTTCATGATCCGTATCCCGATGAGGCATTTGCTGCCGAAATCGGGGCGCGGTATGTCGATCTGTGCGAGTTGCACCAGAAGGCCGACATCATTTCCCTGCATTGTCCCCTGACGAAGGACACCTATCATCTGGTGGGCGAGGAATGCCTGGCGGTAGCCAAGCCCGGCGTCATGATCATCAACACCGGACGCGGCGGCCTCATTGACACGAATGCGCTGATCAAGGCACTCAAGAGCGGCAAGGTGGGGGCGGCGGGGCTTGATGTCTATGAGGAGGAAGGCCAGTTCTTTTTTGAAGACCATTCCACCGATGTCCTGACCGATGACATTCTCGCGCGGCTCCTCACTTTCAGCAATGTTCTGGTGACGGCGCACCAGGCCTTCTTCACGAAGGAGGCCATGGAGGCCATTGCGCGGACAACCATGTGCAATATTGCGGCTTTTGCGCGTGGGGAAAGTTTGCCAGACCAGGTGCATAAAATGCCGGGATAATGCCATGTTAGTTGTGGCCATGGGGGATGTATCCTGCCCTTGTTGGACCACCAAGGGAGGGGGCGCTATGTCAAAAATTCGCATTGTGGTGATCGTGGCTGTTTTGGCGGCCTTGATGGGCGCAAGTCCAATACGGCGGCGCTTCTGGGCCTGTTCCTGTTCTCGGCACCCGCCATGATCCTGTCCGGGTTTGCAACGCCGGTGGAAAACATGCCGCCTTCCATTCAGATGCTGACGCAAATCAATCCCATCAAGCATTTCATGGTCATTGTTCATGGCATTTTCCTCAAGGACATGCCATTTGCCGTGGTCTGGACCTATTTGTGGCCCATCATTGCCATCGGGGTTGCAACGCTGACTCTGGCCACTCTCATGTTTCGCAAGAAGGTAGCCTGAGCCGCATCATTTCCTTTCGCCGCGCATCACCATGTACACGGCCGGAATGGCAAGGACGGTGAGGATGGTGGCGGCCGCCAGCCCGAAGAGCAGCGAGACGGCAAGCCCCTGAAAGATGGGATCCTTGAGCATGAAGGCGGCACCAATCATGGAGGTGACCACCGTCAGGAAAATGGGCTTGAACCGGATGGCGCCCGCTTCCATGAGAACAGTATGCAGGGGCATGCCGAGGTTCTGGCGTTGCCGGATGAAATCCACCAGCAGGATGGAGTTGCGCACGATGATGCCGGCGAGAGCGATAAAGCCGATCATCGAGGTGGCGGTAAACTGCACGTCGAGCAGGGCATGCCCGGTGAGGACGCCAATCAGGGTGAGCGGAATGGGTGTCATGATGACCAGCGGCAGCTTGAAGCTGCCAAACTGCCCGACCAGCATGAGGTAAATGGCCATGAGGGCTACGCCAAAGGCCAGGCCAAGGTCGCGGAAGGTAACGTAGGTCACTTCCCATTCCCCATCCCAGAGCAGGGTTGGAACGGTTTCATCCAGAGGCTGGCCATGATAGCGGATGACGGGTTTTGGAAGGTTTCCGAAATCCATATTCTTGATGGCTTTTTCAACGGCCATCATGCCATAGACGGGGGCTTCCTTTTCGCCTGCGAGTTCAGCCATCACCATGTCTGTGTTGCGGCCATTGCGCCGGAAAATGGCCGGAGAAGTCTTTTCCTTGCGAACGTTGACAAGATCGCCCAGATCGACATTGCCCTTGGTGCCGGGCACTGGCGTGGCGAGAAGACGTTCGGTGAGGGCCTGTTCGTTTTTCGGCATTCTCACGGAAATGGCGATCGGATCGCGGCCATGCCCCCGGTGGGAATAGCCCACTGAAACGCCACCGACAAGGGCGCCCAACGTATCGATCACAGCCTGCTGTTCCACGCCGTGGAACTCCAGACTGTCCTGTTTCAGGGTAAAGCGCAGCCGGGTGGTTGGGGTGCCCCAGCTGTCATCCATGTCCACAATGAAGGGCACGGAGGCAAAGGCCTGTTTCACCTTTTCCGCAACAGCCCGGCGGGTTGGGTCGTCGGGGCCATAAATTTCCGCGAGCAGGGTGGCGAGGACGGGCGGGCCAGGCGGAACTTCCGCTACCCGGATGGCGCTGCCTTCCGGCAGTTCCAGGCCTGAAAGCCTCTTGCGGATATCGAGGGCGATGTCGTGGCTTGCGCGCTTGCGTTCTTCCTTGGGGAGAAGGTTGACCTGAAGTTCGCCCAGTTCCGGCCTCTGGCGCAGGTAATAGTGGCGCACCAGGCCGTTGAAGTTGAAGGGGGCTGCCGTTCCTGCGTAAAGTTCCATGCTGGAAAGTTCAGGGATGGAGGCCATGGCATGGGCTGCATCCGTCAGGGCGCGTTCCGTGGCTTCCAGCGGCGCGCCTTCGGGGAGGTCAATGAGAACCTCCATTTCCGATTTGTTGTCATAAGGCAGGAGCTTGACGCTGACGGCCCCCATGGGAACGAGGAGAATGGCAAGGAGCGTGGCAACGCCGCTTCCAATCAGGAATCCCATGGCGCGACGGCGGGTCTTGAGAATGGGGATGGCCATGCGCAGGTAAAGGGCGCCAAGTTTTCCGCCGGATCCTTCTGCTTCCTCATAAGCATATTCTCCCCTGTCCTTGTGCAGGCGGATCATCAGCCAAGGCGTGATGATGACGGCCACCAGGAAGGAGAACATCATGGCCATGGATGCGTTGGCAGGAATGGGGCTCATGTAGGGTCCCATCATGCCGGAAACAAACATCATGGGGAGCAGGGCGGCCACAATCATGATGGTGGCAAGCAGGGTGGGGTTGCCTACTTCAGCCACGGCTTCCCAAGCGGCCTGAGTGCGGGAGCGTCCATCCCGCATGGCCCAGTGGCGGTCAATGTTTTCCACCACCACGATGGCATCATCCACAAGGATGCCGATGGAGAAGATGAGGGCGAATAGGCTTACGCGGTTGATGGTGTAGCCAAGGATCCAGGATGAGAACATGGTAAGCAGGATGGTGGTGGGCACCACGATGAACAGCACGGCGCCTTCACGCCAGCTCACAGCAATGGTCATCAGGATGACAATGGTGATGGTGGCGCTCAGGAGGTCGGTCAGGAGGTGGTTGGCCTTGTCTTTTGCGGTCTTGCCATAATCCCGCGTGACGGTGACATCGATGTCGGCCGGGATAAGAACGCCCTTCAGGGTTTTCAGGCGGGCAAGCAGGTCTTCTGAAAGGGTTACGGCATTGGCGCCGGCCCGCTTGGAAAAGGAAATCGAGACGGCAGGTGTTTTGGACAGGCTGCCATCCTTTTGGGGAATGAGTTCGAAAACCCGTTTTTCAGAAAGGGAAGCGCCGGAAACGATTTTCGCGACATCCGAAACATAAACCGGACGGCCGTCACGACTTCCCATGAGCAGAAGGGCGATGTCCTCCGGCCCCTTGAGGGTGTCGCCAACGGACACAGGAACCGAGAGGCCGCCGTCGCGCAAGGCGCCAATATGGGAAGACCTGTTGGTGTTTTCAATTTTTTCAATGAGCTGGTTGAGGGAAATGCCGTAAAGTTGCATGCGCTCCGGGTCGGGTTCGATGCGGATGGCTTCCGGGCGTCCCCCCACAAGGGTTGTCAGGCCAACATCTCTGGTTTTGACCAGTTCAGACTGGATTTCCCCGGCCAGCTTGTAAAGCAGGGTATCATTCCAGCGGGCGGCTTCTGATGGCTTTGGGGAAAGGGTCAGGACAAGGGTGGCCACGTCATTGATGCCGCGTCCGACAATGAGGGGTTCGGGAATGCCCATGGGCATTCGATCATAATTGGCGCGGATTTTTGAATGGACACGCAGGATGGCGTCGTCAGAATTGGTTCCGGTGAAAAAACGGGCCGTGACCAGCGCGCTGTCGTCACTCGTTTGGCTGTAGGTGTGTTCCACCCCATCAATGCCGGAAACGATCTGTTCCAGCGGTTTGGTGACGAGTTCCATGGCGTCTTCCGCATTCAGGCCGTTGGCGGAGACAAAAATATCAACCATTGGAACGCTGATCTGCGGTTCTTCCTCGCGGGGCAGGGCAATGAGCGCCATGGTGCCGATGAGCAACGCCGCCAGGAGCAGGAGCGGTGTCAGCTTTGCGGAGATGAAGTTTTTGGTGATGGTTCCCGAGATGCCGAGTTTCATGGCTTTATCCTTGGAAATGGGTCAGGGCGTGGCGATGACATCGCCGGGGATCAGTCCGGAAAGGATTTCCACCCCCGGTTTTCCATCGGGGAAGGCAAGCGGCTGGCCAATCTGGACGACCGTGTCGCGGAAGCTTCCATCCCGTGCGCGCACCTTGACGTAATCCAGGCCAAAGCGGGTGGAAAGATATGCCGGGGGGATGAGAAGCGCCATCCTGTGCCCAACGCTGACCCAGATGCGGGCGCGCTGGCCAACAAAGAAGTCGCCGATGTTGTCAATGGTGACGTCCGCCACCACCTGGCCGTTTGTCATTTCCGGATAAACCTGGCGCACACGGCCAAGGCGCCGGGTTTCCCCGGAAGCATCTTCCTCGTTGCCAACAAAAACCTTGGTGCCTTCATGCAGGGCGTTGGCGTGCCGTTCCGGCAGGGCCAGGCGCAGGATGAAATCGTCCTCGGCAATGGTAGAAATGGCTTCGCCCGGCATGACAACCGAACCTGGAACGGCATGCACGGCGGTCACCCGTCCATTGCGGGGGGCTTCCACCGTTCCTTCGGCCATCTGCTGGGCGACCATGGCGCGTTCGGCTTTTGCGGCATCAAGCTGGGCCATGGTCATGTCGAGGGCTGTTGCCGCGTCATCAAGGCGCGCTTGGGCAATGGTTCCCTTTTCTCTGAGCTGGACAGCCCTGTCCTTTTCACGCCGGGCCTGTTCAAGCCGCGCATCAAGGGAGCGCAGGCCCGCGTCAAGTGCCCGGAGCTGGATGACAAGCTTGTCATCTTCAATCCTTGCAATGGCCTGTCCGGCCTTGACCATATCCCCTTCATCAACGGAAATGGTCTTGATGGTTCCCGGAATGCGGGCGCGTGCCTGGGCGATGTTTGCGCTTTCAACCGTAGCGAAAACAGCCTTGAGTTCGTCAACCCGAACCATGCCCGCTGTCATGGTCTGGTTGTCTGCCATGGCTTTCAAGGGAACAAGAAGGGCTGCGGCAAGGATGAGTGTGCGGAACATGGAAAACCTCTTTTTTCGATTCGCTTGTTTTTCACCCCTTGACATATAATTAGTATTCGCTAATTTAGCAAGCATGAAAATACATGGAACATTCAACGAGGATGACCTTGAACGTGCGGCCCTTGTTCTCAAGGAAATGGCCAATACGCGACGACTCAAGGTCTTGTGCCTTCTGCTTGGGGGGGAGAGGTGTGTTGGCGAGATTGCGCATCTGGTGGGGCTTAGTTCATCAGCGCTTTCGCAACACCTGTCACGGTTGCGCGGGGCGGGGATTGTTTCCTGCCGCAAGACCCGGCAAACGGTTTATTACCATTTGGCAAGCCCGGCGGTTGTTGAGATGATCGATACGTTGCGGGGGCATTTCTGCAAGGGAGAAAAAAATGACAACTGATCGCATGGTGCTTGTTTTTGCCGGAAGCTTCATTCTTTTTGGTACGGCTATGGGCGCTTTTTTCAATGCATGGTTTTTGCTGATTCCTGCATTTGTGGGAGCAAACCTGCTTCAGGCGGCCTTTAGCGGTTTTTGCCCGTTGGCAAAAATCCTGAAGCGTATGGGCGTGATGCCAGGAAACATTTTCCGTTGATGTTTTTTCCTCGGGAAAGACAAGTCTGCATAGGCGATTAACGAAATATTCGCCAATCTGGCGTCATTTATTCAGGTATGGAAGAGAATGATGCTCCATTGATGAATCATCCAAGCGTCGTGCCCAGCACGGGGCAGGATGCGCGTTTGCGGAGCATTACCCAGCAAGAACTCAACGAGATCATTTTATCCCACGAGGCTTATGTTGAACGGCGTCCCAACGGGATGCGTGCCAACCTCAAGCTTTGCGACCTGTCACACCTCAATTTTGAAAATCACAACATGAGTGGGGCCGATTTTACCGGCGCCCGGCTTTTTGGTGCCCGCATGGTGGGAGTCAAGCTGGTGGGGGCTGTCCTTTATGCGGCCGACCTGCGGATGACCAATCTTGACAGGGCTGACATGCAGAAGGCGGATCTGCGTGGATGCTGCCTGCGCGGGGCGCAGATGAACAAGGCCATGCTGATGAATGCCGATATCCGCGATGGCACGCTGGCAACCCAGGCCAATGATGGAGAGCTGCACGCCGTCGTTCCACAGGGGCCTGTTGGCGCAGAGTTGACTTGCGCGGTTTTGCGCGGGGCGGATCTGTCGCTTGCCAAAATCTCCAACGGCTTCATCCTGCAAACAGACATGACGGATGCGGTGATGCGCGGCTGTCGGTTGAACAACGCCAATCTGACCAAGGCCGTTCTGGTAGGCGCCGACCTGCGCGATGCGGTGATGGACCATGCCAACCTGACAGGCGCGCAGATGAGCGGCGCCATCCTGTCGGGGGCCGTTCTTGACGGGGCCAACCTGTCGAGTGCGGTGTTGCTGGGGGCCATTCTTGAAAATGTGGATTTCAGCCATACCAACATTTCCGATGCCGTGACGGCGCAGGTTGTCTCGGGGGGCGTTTCCGGGCTTGCCCAGATGCTTTCCCAGCACGCAAAATGGGTGGAGAGTGGTGGCAAGGAAGGGCGACGTGCCAACCTGGCTTCTGTGGACATGAGCGACATGAAGTTGGGAGCCGTCAACCTGTCAGCGGCTGTTCTGCATGCAGCCACCCTGCGGGGAATCGATCTTGAGCAGGCGGCCATGGCAATGGCAGATTTTGCCTTGTGTGACATGCGGTTTTCCAAACTTGTCAAAGCCGATTTGCGCGGAGCCTCTTTTGAACGCACCAACCTCAGCCACGCCAACCTGAGGGATGCCAATCTCGGGGCCATGCCCATACGGGGGGCAGCCTGCCAGATGTGGCCGACCAACATGCATCGGGTGAAACTTGAGAAGGCCTGCCTTGCGGGATGTGACCTCACTCAGGCCCGTTTAACGGAAGCCTGCCTGATGGATGCGGATCTTTCCGGCTCCAACCTTGCAAATGCGGATCTTTCCGGCGCAGACCTGACAGGGGCCAATTTGCAGGGCTGCAATCTTTCCGGGGCGCGGTTGAAGGACGTAAAAGGATTGTCCTGAGGCAATAGCCTCTTTATAACCATGTAGCATGAAGAAGCAAAAAACGCCGGGCGGGGTTCATGTCCTTACATTTGGATGCCGCCTTAACACTTATGAATCCGAGGCCATGCGCCAGCTTGCAGAAAAAAGCGGCATGGGGGAGGTCGTCATTGTCAATTCCTGTTCGGTGACGGCGGAAGCGGAACGCCAGGTCCGTCAGGGAATCCGGAAAGCGCGCCGCGAATATCCTGAGGCCAGGATTGTTGTCACGGGATGTGCTGCCGAACTTGCACCAGGCCGTTTTGCTGCCATGCCGGAGGTCGATCGGGTGATTGGCAATGCCCGAAAACTCGATGTGGCGGCATGGCAGCCGGTTTTTCATGAAGAGGTTGTATCCGGATACAAACCCCTTGTGGTGGGGATGGAGGGGAGAAGGCGGGCGTTTGTCCAGGTTCAGGAGGGCTGCGATCATCGCTGTACGTATTGCATTGTTCCCATGGCGCGGGGCAAAAGCCGGTCTTTCCCGGTTTCTGAAATCCTGCGTGAAATGCAGGCCGTCGTTGGGAAAGGTTTTTTGGAGGTTGTGCTGACAGGGGTGGATATTGCATCCTGGGGGCAGGATTTGTTGCCCTCCAGAGATCTGGCCGCATTGGTCAAAACCATCCTGGCGGAAATTCCGGGGATTGCGCGCCTTCGGCTTTCCTCGCTTGATCCCATGGCCGTATCACCCGAGCTTGAAGCATTGTTCATGTCTGAAGAACGGCTGATGCCGCATGTCCACCTGAGCATCCAGTCCGGGGATGACATGGTGCTGGCGCGGATGATGCGGCGGCATCGGCGGACAGATGTCCTGAAGCTTTGCCAGCGGTTGCGCGCTGTCCGGCCCGACATGGCTATCGGGGCGGACCTGATTGCCGGGTTCCCGACGGAAACCGATGAGATGTTTGAAAATACCCTTGATCTTGTAAAAGAGGCCGGACTTGAATTCCTGCATGTTTTTCCGTATTCCGAACGTCCAGGAACGCCAGCGGCGCGTATGCCGCAGGTAGAGAAGGCGGTGCGCCGTGCGCGGGCTGCGCGGCTCAGGGCGCTTGGCATGGATGTGCATGCCAGGGCCATGGCCCGCATGATTGGGCGTGAAGTCATGGTGATTGTGGAAGCGGGAATGCGTGGGCATGCAGAGAATTTCATGCCTGTCCGGATTCATGGGGAATGCGAACTTGGTCGTCTTGTGCGGGTGAGGATTGAGGCTGTGCATGAAGGCATGGCAGAAGGAAGGATGACTTCATGAGTTTTTTTGAAAAGTTGCGTGCGGGTTTTTCCCGGACATCCCAGCGTGTGGGGGGCGGAATTGTTGCCCTGTTCAAGGGGCGAATGCTGGATGATGAGGTTCTGGAAGAGCTTGAGGATATGCTGGTTGGCGCAGATTTTGGGCCGCGCATGGCCGCGCGTTTTGTTGCCTCCTTTGCGGAAAGCCATCGGGGGATGGAGGTGGATGGGCCTGAAGTGCGCAAGGTTTTGATGAAAGAAATGATCCGGGTTCTTGAACCTGTTGCGCGGCCTCTGGTGGTGGATGCCGCCAAAAAGCCATTTGTGGTTCTGGTTGTGGGCGTCAACGGGGCCGGCAAAACCACCACGATTGCCAAGTTGGCCCACAATGCCCGCAAGGAAGGGCACAAGGTAATGCTGGCGGCGGGAGATACTTTCAGGGCAGCGGCCATCGAGCAATTGGTGATATGGGGAGACAGGACAGGATGCCCGGTGGTTGCCAAGCAGGCTGGTGCAGATTCGGCGGCCGTTGCATTTGAAGCGATCGAGAAGGCGCGTCAGGACAAGGCGGATGTTCTGTTTGTGGATACGGCTGGACGGCTGCACAACCGCAGCGACTTGATGGCAGAGCTTGAAAAAATGGTGCGGGTGATGCGCAAGGTGGATCCGTCTGCCCCGCATGCCACCCTTCTGGTGCTGGATGCGACGGCGGGGCAAAACGTCATTGCCCAGGTTGAAACCTTTGGCGGGCTTGTTCCCCTCACCGGTCTTGTGATGACCAAGCTTGACGGGACGGCGCGGGGCGGTATCCTGGTTGCGCTGGCCGAACGGTTCGGGCTTCCGGTTCATGCCATAGGCGTTGGCGAAGGGGTGGATGACCTTCAGCCGTTTTCTGCTGAGGTTCTTGCGCAAGCCATCATGGGAGAAGACTGATTTTCCAAGGAGCATGTATGGCGTGACGAAGGATGCCTGCGGAAAGCATCGTCTTGCGCTCAAGGCTCTAGGCGCTGATGTTGACGTAGGTTCCGCGCGGGGCGTCCATGCGGAAACCACCTTCAGGTTGTGTCATGGGTTGCGGCTGTGCAATGACTTGCGGAAGGATGCGCTCAATCTTGCGGGGGGTGCCCTGTGTGGTGCCCGGATGTTTGGCTGCGGCAGCCTTTTCCATTTGCTGAAGTGCGGCGGACAGGGCAGTGAATGCATTGTAACTGGTGGTGTTGGCGATTGTCATTGAATAACCCACAAGGCAGATAAGTTAATAAAATCCTTAGCCAATTTCCGGTTGTATTTTTAGGATTCGTTTATCCTTTGGCGTTATGGTTTTCGCCATGATGAACGTGAGCCAATTGCAGGATCTCGCCCGCAACCCTACAGCCGAAAACTGGGGAACGTTGGCGCAACATATCGGCGATTTCCTTAATATGCAACTGGGAAATCACGAGCGTGAGATTGCCCTTGGAATTTTGCGGGAAATGGTTGGCAAGGCGGAGCTCGAGATCCGTCAGGAACTGGCCCGGCGCCTTTCCCGCGACAAGAATGTTCCCCATGACATTCTGCTGATGCTGGCGCAGGACCAGATTGTGGTCGCTGAACCGGTTCTGGCGTTTTCTGAACTGTTGACAGATGAAGATCTCGTGGCGCTGGTGATTGCGCATGAAGAAGGACACTGGCAGGCCATTGCGGGGCGTCGTCATGTGTCCGAGGTTGTCAGCATGGAGCTGGCACAAACGCATGACGGGAAAACACTGTTGACACTGGCCCAGAATATGGGAGCAAAGATTCCTGCTCCCGCTATGGAAATCATGGTGGATGTTTCCATCGGTTTCCCCTCCCTTCGGCCAGCCCTCGTCCAACGCAAGGAAATGGAATCTGATCTTGGTTTGCGCATTTACTGGTGGGTTTCGATGGAGTTGCGCACCCATTTGCGGGAGAAGTTTGATTATTCTCCCGAGAGATTGGATCAGGCTTTCATGGAAGTTCTTGGTCAGCAGATTGGCCGTATTGATGGCTCCGAAGACAATCCGGAATCCAATGAGGAATTTGCGTGCAATCTCTTGCAAGAAGGGGTGGCGGATTATTCCCTGATGATCCAGGCCCTGCGCCGTGCGCGCTATGGTCTTTTCAAGGTATTGATGCAGCGGGCCCTGCGGGTGAACAGGTCCTGCATCAATGCCATGATGACTGAGCGTGGCGGTGAAAGCCTGGCCATTGCCTGCCGGTCTCTTGGTTTCAACAAGGCCGAGTTTGTTTCGATTTATATTTTTGGCAGGGTCATCTGGAGTGGAGGGCAAAAGGTTTCGGCGGATGGCCTTTCCAAACTCCTTGATATTTTTGAACGTATTGCGCCGGATTTTGCCACGCTCATGGTGGAAGGCTGGCGCAAGGATCCCTCATCGGTCATGCGCAGTCTGTCGGGGACCAAGCAGTAAGACCAAGATTGGATCGCATGTTTTTCAAGCAAAAACCCCGCCTGAAGGCGGGGTTTCGCATGTATGGGAATGTTTCTTTTTAGGTTGCCAGGGCTTTTACGCCGGGCAGTTCCTTGCCTTCCAGCCATTCAAGGAAAGCTCCGCCCGCTGCGGAAACATAACTCATGTTGTCTTCAACTCCGGCCTTTGCGAGGGCCGAGACCGTATCTCCGCCACCAGCAACGGCCAGCAGCGCGCCTACCGCCACCCGGTCTGCGGCATGGCGGGCAACAGCCAAGGTTCCTGCGTCAAAAGGCTTGGTTTCAAAAGCGCCAAGCGGGCCATTCCAGACGCAGGTCTTGCATTCGGAAATGACAGAATTGAATTCGACAATGCTTTCCGGGCCAATGTCCAGCATCATCTGGTTTTCAGGGATGGCGGAAATGGAGACGGTTTCTGTTGGGACGCCTTCTGCAAGGGTTGTGGCAACCACCGCGTCTGAAGGCAGGAGGATGCGGCAGCCGCAGGCCGAGGCTTTGGCCATGATGGCCCGTGCATTGTCTGCCATGTCCTTTTCACACAAGGATGCACCGACAGAAACGCCCTGGGCAAACAGGAACGTGTTGGCCATGCCGCCGCCAAGGGCCAGAACGCCAACCTTGCTGACAAGATTTCCCAGAAGGTCAAGTTTGGTGGAAATCTTTGCGCCTCCCACAATGGCAATGACCGGCTTTTCAGGATGTTCAAGGGCTTTGCCCAGGGCTTCCAGTTCAGCCTGCATCAAAAGGCCTGCGGCGTTGGGCAGCAGGTGGGCAATGGCTTCGGTGGAGCTGTGGGCCCGATGGGCGCAGGAAAAGGCATCGTTGACATAGATGTCGCCAAGGGCAGCCAGTTTTTTGGCAAAATCTGCATCATTCTTTTCCTCCTCCGGATGGAAGCGGAGGTTCTCCAGAAGGGCGACTTCACCGGGATTGAGGGCGCGCACTACGGATTCGGCTTCAGGGCCAATGCAGTCATTTCCGAAAGCAACCTTGCACCCAAGGGCCGTTTCAAGGGCGGAATGCACGACATGCAGGGAAAATTGGGCATCCGGGCCCCCTTTGGGACGGCCGAAATGCGACAGGATGACAACCTTTGCTCCCTTTTCCGTCAAGGCCTTGACGGTGGGCACGAAACGATCGATGCGGGTGGTGTCGGTGACTTTGCCATCCTTGGCTGGAACGTTGAGGTCAGCGCGCACAAGAACCGTTTTTCCGGTGACATCAAGATTTGCGATGGTGTTGAAGCTGCTCATTTTTTCCCTCCGTGGGTTGTCAATGTGGCTGAAGCTAGCACAATTTCCTTAAATCTTCCATGCCGCGCATGAGGGCCATGCGGATTCCGTCATGACTGATGGAATGGCCGGCATCAGGCACAATGATGAAGCGGGCATTGGGCCAAGCCCGGGAAAGTTCCCAGGCTGTGGTAAAGGGACAGATCATGTCATACCGACCCTGGATGATGATGCCTGGAATGCCAGCCAGCTTGTGGGCGTTGCGCAGGATGTGGTCGTCCGGGGTGAAACCATGATAAACAAAATAGAAAGCTTCAATGCGGGCGCGGGCCAGGGCATGGGCGCGTTCGTCATCCGTCATCTTCGCCTGCGGTGGGACCGGAGGTAAAAGGGTTGCGCAGGAATCTTCAAGGGCGTTCCAGGCCCGCATGGCGGGCAGGTGGACAGCCGGATCCTCCGACATCAGGCGAGCAAGATAGGCAGATACAGGGCTTGCACGTTCGTGTTCGGGCAGAAGGGTTGTGAATTCATGCCAGGCATCTGGGAAAATGGTTCCGACGTGGCCATAAAGCCAGTCCAGTTCGCTCTTGCGCATGGTGAAGATACCGCGAACCACAAGGGCAATGCAGCGTTCCGGGTGGGTTTCAGCATAAAGCAGGCCCAGTGTACTGCCCCAGGATCCTCCGCAGGGAATCCATTTTTCAATTCCCATGTGGATGCGCAGGGCTTCCATGTCGGATACGAGCAGATCGGGCGTGTTGGCGCGGGTTTCGCCAAGAGGACGCGAATTTCCGGCGCCCCGCTGGTCAAAAAGGATAATGCGGTAATGGCTGGGATCAAAAAGGCGGCGGTGCCATGGGCGACATCCCGATCCGGGGCCGCCATGAAGGAGGATGATCGGAACGCCTGCCGGATTGCCGGATTCCTCCCAGTAGATTTCGTGAAGGTCATCGACTTTGAGCCACCCGCTCTGGTAGGGTTCGATGTCCGGGTAAAGGGATGATTCGTCCATGGGATTTCTCCGTCCGCCAAAACAGTTTTTCAATTTTATGACCCTGTTGGTGGCCTTGTCCAGCGGCAAAGCCCTGGCTGCCGGAAATTCTGTTGCGCTTGGTCCATTTGCATGTGATGGCGTGGTGCAGGCTGGCCAGGACAGGATTGTCCTGAATGGAATTTATCCGGTTGGAACGGGGCGCAGATGCATTGCCATTGAGAGTCTGGGATTACAGGTGCGGAAGCCTTTTACGCTTTTTTCGGCCAGCATGGATCGTTATGGACGAAAAACTGCAAGGGTTGTGGATTCGCAAAAAGAAAACCTTGCGGTGCGGCTGGTTGCGGAAGGCATGGCCGTTTTCATGCCAGGATCAGGGCTTTCCGCGCGTGAGGTGGCCAATTTCCTGGAAGCGGAAAAAGCCGCGCGGCAGGAATCCAGGGGCGCTTGGGGAAAAGGATTTTCCATCCTTTCCACTACGCGGGATGTTCCTGTTGGCAAATATGTGGTCGTGGAGGGCATTGTCCGGCGGGTTGGGAAAAGCCGTGATATGGCATTCCTTGATTTTGGCGAGGATTACCGAAAAGATTTCACGATTGTTGTGCCGAAGAAATTATGGAAGTTTTTTGACGGTTTTTCAGGGATTTCCGGCCAGCGTGTCCGTGTGCGGGGATTCGTGCTTTCCCGTTATGGTCCCCAAATCCAGGTTTCCCACAAGGAATCGCTGGAAATCCTGACGGGTCAGGGGCCTCCCAAGCCATAAGCTCTTGGCGGAGTTTATTCAGGGCGCTGTTTTCAATCTGCCGTGCGCGTTCCTTGCTGATGCCCCAGGTTTCTCCAATTGCGGCAAGGGTCGGAGAAGGGCTTGAAACATGCCGCAGGCGAATGATTTCACGCTCGCGCGGCGCCAGGGAGGCAAGGGCGTGATCCAGCTGTTTGCGCTGCTGTTCCTGCTGCTCATGTTCAGCATAATGCTCTTCCGGGGTAGGGCGGGAATCGCTCAGGGTGTTTTCCAGGGAAGGTTCTTTGTCGTTGGCTGGCGGAGAAAGGGAAAGATCCGGCACCTGTCCGGGGAAAAGGTTGAAGAAACGTGATTTCTGGTTGTTTGTGGCCAGCGGGCGGACAATGGACCAGTTGGCAAAAGCATATTTTTGCAGGGTTGATCGGATCCAGAAAGCTGCATAGGTGGAAAAGCGAGCGCCCTTGTCCGGGTCAAACCGGTAGGCCGCTTCCAGAAGGCCCAGGCAGGCTTCTTGCAAAAGATCGGATTCAGGCAATCCAAAACGGCGGTATTCCCGTGCCATGGCTATTGCCTGACGCCCATGCGCCAGCACGATTTCCTGCAGGGCCAGCAGGTCTTTCCCTGTACTCCAGCGGCAGGCAAGGGTACGCTCCTCCTCGGCTGAAAGCGGGGGGCGGTCATGAAAGAGCTGTTCAATGGATATGTGTGTCTTCTTGATCATGGGGTATTTCCGATTGTACAACTCATAATACGTATATTCAAATGTTTTGGATCACTTTTGAGGGCATTTAAAACAAAAAAAATGGCTGCCATGGTTTCCCATGGCAGCCCAGTGTTTGCGAACAGGATGACAGACAAGCAGTGCAATGCGCTCGCACCACGTATTCCCGGTTTCGCAATTCAGGTCAGGAAGAAGAAAATAGATCTTCCCGTGGAAAGGTTAGGCCGTTGCCGACAAGGCGGCTTCAAGCTGGCTGGCGGCTTTGGCTTCATCAATTTTTTCAACGGCGGCCAGTTCCCGGGCCAGGCGTTCCAGCGCTGACTGGAAAATCTGCCGTTCACTGTAGGACTGCTCAGACTGTTCAGGGCTGCGCTTGAGGTCACGCAGGACTTCGGCAATGGAAACCGGATCGCCAGAATTGATCTTCATTTCATATTCCTGGGCCCGGCGGCTCCACATCACGGAACGGCGTGACTTGGACTTTGCCTGAATGGTTTCCATGGCCGCCTTGATGCGTTCCTTGGAAGAAAGCCGGCGCAGCCCGGAGTTGTGGGCCTTGTCAACCGGCACCTTTAGCCGCATGCGGTCTTTTTCAAAACAGACTGTATAAAGGCTGATCTGCTGTTCAGAGATCTTGAGGGTTTCAATGCCTTCGATTCGGCCCACACCGTGGGCTGGATAAACGACATAGTCACCGGCTGCGAAATCAAGCTTTTGCGCCATGGCTGCCATCATCGTCCTGTCCTTCCTGTCTCTCTGCACCCCGCGGGATTGCGGTTGTGGTTTTTTCGTATCTTGTATCTGGCGGGCTGCATGTTGTTGCCCATGCAGGTTTGTTATACGCCTGTTTTGCCGCAATGAGTATTGCAACCCTGACGGGGCAGGGTTGCAATGCGTGCATGGCTCGTTTTGGGGCGGGGTTTATGCGCCTTCGCCAGGTTCCGGCGAGAAGTGGTCTTTGGCCTTGTTGGGGACATCCTTCCAGGCGTCGGCGTCATCAAAGGGCGCCTTCTTGCTGGAGATGGAGGGCCACTTGGCGGCATATTCGCGGTTCAGGTCGGCAAAGGCAGCAGCTTGCGGATCGCTGTCGGCAACGCAGGCGCCAATCGGGCATGTCGTTTCACAAACGCCACAGTCAATGCAGGTATCCGGATCAATGACAACCATGTTCTGGCCTTCATGGAAACAGCTGACCGGACAGCTCTCAACGCATTCAGTGTATTTGCACTTGATGCATTTTTCAGTAACGACGTGTGGCATGCTTTTCTACCTCGTGAAACAAATATGAAATCGATATGGCTTTTATCACGGTGTTGCTTAAAAATCAACCATCCCCTCAGGTTTTTCTTCCGGGTTTCCTTGTCTGGGCTTCAGGAAGGCCGCGAAACAGCGCGAGGGCGCGCTTTCTTGCTTCCGCATGGTCGATGACGGGATTGGGATAAGTTTCACCAAGGACAATGCCGGAGGCTTCCAGAATATCTGCCGGGGCCTGCCATGGTGCATGGATATAGACGGTGGGAAGCCGGGAAAGTTCAGGAATCCACCTGCGGATGTAGAGGCCGTCAGGATCGAATCGCTGACCCTGGGTCATGGGATTGAAAATGCGAAAGAAAGGCGCTGCATCCGCGCCGCATCCGGCCACCCATTGCCAGCTTGCGGCATTGTTTGCAAGATCGGCATCCACAAGGGTGTCCCAGAACCATTTTTCCCCAAGTGTCCACGACACGAGTCCATCCTTGACAAGAAAGGATGCGGCAATCATGCGGACGCGATTGTGCATGAAACCGGTTTTCCAGAGCTGGCGCATGCCGGCATCCACAATGGGATAGCCGGTTTTCCCCTGTTGCCAGGCCGCCAGGAAGTTTTCGGGCATCTGCCATGGGATGTTTTCAAAACGGGGATTGAGGGGGGATTCGGGAATGTGCGGGAAATGAAACAGCAAATGCTGGCAGAATTCACGCCACAACAATTCCCGGTGAAAAGTTTCGCTGCCGGCGGCATCCCCGGCGGCATTCCACACCTGCCGGATGCTGATTTCGCCGTGGGCAATATGGGGAGAAAGCCTTGATGTGCCTGAAAAGTCTGGTCTGTCACGGGTTTCCGGATAGGTGGCCATGCCGTCTGAAATGAAACTTTCCAGCTTGGTGGCTGCCCCGGCTTCTCCGGGTTTCCATTCTGGGCCAAAACCGAAAGCCCAGTCTGGGGTGGTTGGAACAAGAGACCAGGAAGACAGTGGATCGCTGCTGGGCATGACTGAAGGCGGAACAAGGGTTGTGGGTGTCGGATGGAGGGGCAGGATGCCTAGTTGGGCTGCGCATTTCCGGTAAAATGGGGTGAAAACGCGGAAAGGATTTCCTGAGGCTGTTGAAATGGTTCCCGGAGCAAGCAGGAGGTTGCCCGGAGTCGTGTGAAGGGCTGCGGATGTTTCACGCAGGGCGCTTCCGCAGTCCAGGAGACGTTGTCTGGCCCAGGGTTCCACCATGTGGGCGGTGAAAACGCTTTTGGCTCCGGTTTCGCGCACAAGATCGGCCAGAATTTGGGGGGCAGGGCCTCGGCGCAGGATGAGGGGCGCGCCAAGGGCGGCAAGGCTTGAAGCCAGGGCTTTGAGGGAATGGTGGAGCCACCAGCGGGATGCACCGCCGGTTTTCCATGGGCCAGGGCTTTCATCATCCAGGATGAAGAGCGGGATAACAGGTCCGGATGCGGCTGCCATGGCCAGCATGGGGTTGTCGGCCAGGCGCAGGTCGTTTGTAAACCAGGCGATGGATGTCATAAGACAGGCTCCAGTGCCTTGATGGGGAAGTCTCCGATGGGGCTGACATGGGTGACAAAGCCAATTTCGGGTTCCCAGAGATGGACGAGGATGGCCGGCGGTTCCTGGATAAGTCTGAGATGGTCGCGTTTGTCGAGGTCCATGGCCACGCAAACGCCAGAACTGGGTGCGATGACAACCGGGTGCCTGTTCCAGACGCTGGTTGCGAATCGGTGGAGATGGCCGCACAGGATGAGTTCAACATTGGTATAAAGGGAAAGGAGGTCAGACAGGCCCTCAGTTCCAAAACAACGCCAGTTGTCCATGATGCGAATGCCCGTGCGCATGGGCGGGTGATGCATGAAAATGAGGGTTGGACGATCAGGATCTTCCGCAAGACGGTCTGCCAGCCATGCCGTCCGGCGGGGACATAGGTTCCCCCGGGGCTCTCCCGGAATGCTGGTGTCAAGCGCGATCATGCGGACAGGATGATCCTCAATGGTATATTGCAGGAATTCACTGTCTTCGTGGTGATTTGGGGGGAGGGCGCCCATGGGGGAAAAAGTCATGGCCATCAGGGTCCGGTCATCATGGTTTCCGGGAACCACAAAGAAGGGAGCCCGCAGGCCAGACAGGAGCTGGCTGGCAAAGGCGTATTCTTCGGGCGTGCCGTTATGGACAATGTCCCCCGTGATGAGGATGAGGTCCGGCTGGGGGCTCAGGTTGTTGATATGGGCAATGGCCGCGCGGGTGCTGGCCTCGGAATCGTGGGTGCCATCAAACGTCCGTTCTCCGGGACGGGTGAGGTGAATGTCGGACAGCTGGACGATGATCATGGCGGAGTTTCTCCTGCGCGCGCTTGTCATTTTTCTCGCGGTAGTGTATCGGATTCTCTTATGAAAAAAAACCTTTCCATGATGGTGGCTGGTATTGCCGCGCTGTTGCGGGCTCTTCCGGCATATGCAGCTGAAAAGTCTGGCGAAGCCGCAGCGGCAGCTGCGGCCGTAGCGCCAGCGGTGGTTGTGGCCCCAGCCGTAGTGCCCTCGGCAACGCCAAGCGGTCTTGCGGAAACAGCCACCATGACGCTGGCAACGAACAGCGCAGCTGCCGTTGCGCGTTCGGCCGAGCAGGTCACGCGGCTGTCGCAATATCTTTCCCGTGCCATTTATTCCCTGATTGAGGTCATGGTGGGGGGATTCCTGGCCTTGCCGGGAATCCTCACCCGCATGTGGGACATGACGGGCAATCCGATGGAACGGCGGCGCCTGGCGCTGGGGGCTTTTGTCATTTCGTGGGTTGTGGGCAGTTCCTTTTTGGTCTTCAAGGGTCTCAGGCCCACCATCCTCTTCCGTCTGCGGGCCTGGGGGCGGCACTGGAAACCGTCGCTTGCCATCCTGCGTACCATTGTGGCTGGAGGCGACATTGTCGTTCTTGTTGTTTTCCTTCTGCTGACGGCCAGCGTCCTGTCCATCATGCCAGCCGAAATTCCGGCGCGTGAAGTTGGGGTGGCCATTGTTTGGGCCATCTGCATTCTCGAAGGCGCACGGATGATTGCACGGTTTTTCCTGGTGGCGGATGATCCAAAACTCTTTTCTCCCCTTGTTTGTGAGCTCGGCGTAAAACCGGAAACGGGGTATTACCTGTTCATCTGGACCCGGCGTTTGCTCATTCCCATGGTGTATGGCTGGCTGGCGCTTGAATTTTTGCGTCTTGGAGGGATTGGCGGCAATACCCGGATGGCGGTTTTCAATCTTATCGGTCTCACCATTACCGTTCTCCTGTCCACATTCGTCATGCAGAATCGTGAACCTGTCGCGGCTTTTTTTGCTGGCGGAAAAAAAGGGCGGCACCGACTTGCCCATACCTGGCACATCCTTGCGGTGGCGTCCGTTGTTAGCATTTATGGCGTGTTCCTTCTTGATATGGAAACCGGAAATTTCCGGGCACTGACCGTTGTCATCATGACTCTGGCCGTTTTTGTTATGGCCATGGTCTTTCTGGTTGTGATGAAATTCCTGATCCACCGGATGTTCCGGTTGTCCCATGATGTTGTTCATCGTTTTCCGGAGCTGGAAAAGCGCGCTGCCCGCCATGAGAGGACATTTTCCCGGATTGTATTTGCCCTGGTATGGGTTTTTGCCCTGCTGGCGCTCTTGCGCGTGTGGGAAATCGATATCCGTGTGCTGGGAGGGGACAATTCCCTGAAAGTGTTTCTTGAGCGCCTGACATCGGTTGGAATGGTGATGGCGATGGCGTGGTTTGTCTGGTGCATTACTGCGGCGCTGATTGATTATGCCATGGCCGATGGTCGTCCGGGCGGAGAACCTTCGCCGCGCGCCCGCAGTTTCATGCCCATCCTGCACAAGATTGCTGCGGTGGTCATCAGCATTTTTGCCGGCATGATCGGGATTGTGCAGCTTGGGGTGGATCCAACCCATCTTCTGGCAGGCGTTGGCGTTATCGGCATCGCCTTGGGTTTTGGTGCGCAAAGCTTCATCAAGGATTTCATCACCGGCATGTTCATGCTGGCCGAGAATGTGGTTGTGGTGGGCGATGTGGTGGAAACCGGAGGTATTTGCGGCACGATTGAAAATGTGGGGATGAGAACCATCCACCTGCGGGATTTCAATGGCGCGCTTTGCACGGTACCCTTCAGCGAAATCCGGACGCTTGTCAACCTGACGCGGGATTTCTCCTGCGCTGTTCTGGATGTCAGTGTGGCCTACAATGAAGATGTGGATCGTGCCATGGGGGAAATCAGCCTGCTGGCGGAAGCCATGCGGCAGGATCCGGCCTGGCAGGCGGATATCATCGACGTTCCGGAAATCCTTGGTGTCCAGGCGTTGTCAGAGAGTGCGGTCATTTTGCGTCTGCGGTTGAAGACCCTGCCTGGGCGCCAGTGGGCGGTCTCGCGTGAATTCCGTCGCCGGACCAAGAACCGGTTTGATCAAATCGGCATCGAGATTCCCTATCCGCATGTGCGGGTTTACATGGGGCCGGCGTCTTCCAGATCGGAATCCACAACGGCGCAGGCGGTATCGTAGGAAAATCCTGCGCGCGCAAGGGATGCAAGGTCGCGCTGGCGGTTTTCGTCACGTATTTCCTTTGCCCGCCATGGGCCGAGGTGGCGCTTTCGGGCCAGTTTTCGGGCAGCGGACATCTCGTCCTCACCTTCTTCCCCGGCCTTGTCGAGAGCGGCCCCCGCGTCGCCCGGAGAAATTCCCTTGAGCGCCAGTTTCTGGCGGATGAGACGGGTGGAAGTTCCCCGGTGGCGCAGGCTGCGGGCCTTCATTTCGGCATAGGCGGTATCATTGAGGAGCCCCGCCTTTTCCAGCCGGATGACTTCGCTATCCACAAGAGTTCGGCCATTTTCCGGATCATCCCCGTGAAAGCGGCAGGATTTCAACACGCGGCGCATCAGCACGCGACGCAGGTTCTCTTTGGACGAGGCAAAGCGGTCCAGGTAATGCAAGGCTGCATTGTGGAGGTAGTCCGGGGAGATGCGTTTGGGCTGCCTTGTTGACATTTTATGTCCAAAGGGGTTGTTATGTTCCTGTCGCAGTATAAGGAAAAGGATGTCGTCATGGCTAGGGATATTCTCCAGCCCTTTTATCTGGCAGGGCCACAGGTGCGCGGACGCATGGTGTGCCTTGATGGTGCCCTGAAAGCCATTCTGGCCGGGCATGGTTATCCTGAAAGGGTGGAAGGTCTGCTGGCCGAAGCTGTGACGCTGTCGGCGCTGCTGGCGGGAATGCTTAAATTTGCAGGCGTTTTCACGCTTCAGGTGCGTGGGGATGGCCCGGTGTCACTGCTGGTGGCGCAGGTAACCAATGATGGCCATATGCGTGCCTATGCCCGGTTTGATGAAGCTGTGCTGGCGGGTGTTCCTGAAAACCTTGCGGGGCTTTGCGGGCAGGGCGACATGCTTCTCTCTCTGGATCCGGGCGAAGATGGCATGGAGCGTTACCAGGGGGTTGTGGCGCTGGAGGGGGAAACCCTTGCAGCCTGTACCCGGCATTATTTTCAGCAGTCGGAACAGGTTGATACGGATTTTGCCATTCATTCCGTACGGGATGGGGATGGCGTGTCCTCTGGCGGCATCATGATCCAGCGCCTGCCGCGGGAAGGCGGTCAGGGCGAAGGGGATGCGGCTGCGGCAGCAGAAGACTGGCGCCGCGTGGGGATCCTCTTGTCCACGGTGCGGGCTCAGGAACTGGTGTCAAAAACCTTGTCCCCTTCTGAGGTTGTTTTTCGGCTTTTCCATGAGGAAGATCCCACATTTCATCCGGAAATGCTGCTGGAGGCAAAGTGCCGGTGCAGCCACAAGCGGGTTCTGGACATGCTCAAGGCCATGCCGGAAGAGGAGAGACCAGGGGCTGGCGGAGAAGAGATTTCCGTGACATGTTCATTTTGCGGCAAGACATACACGTTTTCCAAAAAGGAGATTTAATTGTGAAAAAGATGCTTTTTGCAGTGGCGACGCTGGCCCTTTGGGGATGTGCCATGCCTTTGGGCGGTCATTATGTTGAAGCGGGCCGCGGGTATGACACCATTGACCGGATACATCTGGATGTATCGGATATCGAGGTTGTGGATCGCTACATTGCGCCTTTTGCGCCGCCGCATGTCGATCACATGTTTGCCAAAACGCCGACCATGGCCATCCATGACTGGGTGTCGGACAGGTTGATGGTCGATGGAGTCGATGGACGCATGGAGGTCGTTATTCTGGATGCCGGTGTGGTTGAGGAAGTCTTGCCCAAGAAGGGCGGGTTTGAAGGCTTGTTCACCAACGAGCAGGATGTGCGTTATACCGGGCGGCTGGAAGTGGCGGTCAAGATGGAAAAGCCGTCAGCCCAGTATCTGGGCACGGCACAGGTGGTGGCGCAACGTTCCGTGACCGTGCCGGAAAGCGCGTCCATGTCAGACCGGGAAATGGCCTGGGGACACATGACCTCCGCCATGATGGGGGATCTTGACCGGGCGATGGAGCAAGCGCTCCGGGAAAAACTTCCCCGCAGCGTGAAGGGCGAGTATTGACAGGATGAACGCCGGGGACCCCGTTCTTGACGAGATTGTCCGCCATTTGGTGGATGACCATCATTGTCATACGGTGATCCTTTATGGATCACGCGCAAAAGGCACGGCAACGGCCAAAAGCGATTACGATGTGATGGGGGTTAGGTCGGCTGGGGAAAAGGTTCGGATTGCACGCAAGCTGGATGGCTGTTGGCTGGATGTGTTTGTTTTTCCCGAGAAGGATCTCCGGAGGCTGGGGGAAGATCATGTCCATCTGCGCGGGGCAGAATTGCTTTTTACGGAAGGAAGTTATGGTGACAGGTTTTTGCGACGTCTTCGGAAGGTATGTGCAAGTCCCGTGACAGTGTTACCGGAGGATGAAAGACAGGCTCTGGTTTCCTGGGGATGGAAGATGCTGGAGCGCGTGGAAGAAGGCGGCGTGGAAGGGGCATATCGGCGGGCATGCCTTCTGGAATCCCTTCCGGAAATGTATTTCCTTCTGCGTGCGCAGAGGTTTTCTGGCGGAAAAGAAGCCTTGTCCTGGCTGCAAAGAAATGACAGCACCACATATGCCCTGTTTGGAAAGGTTTTTGCGAATCCTTCGGATATGGAGGCGTTGAAGGCCCTCGTCCGTGGGGTTGTTGGTGACATGCCGGAGGAAACTCCGCTTTCCTGATGGCGGGAGCAAGACAGAAAAAAAGGGATGCAGGCTGCATCCCTTTTTTTGTTGGGCAGGCTTTTATGAGATATATGAAGGGTGGGGCGCCATCTGGATGGCGCGGATGACGCGCGCGGCCTTGATGATGCGCAGCATGTCCTCGTTGCCGCTGGCGGCTGCAAGGGATTCCGCCGTGTTGCCTTGGGTGTCCTGGATTGCAGCCAAATCCGTGAAGTTTTTTGCAAGGTTTTGCGTGCAGGCGGCACGGGCTTTCAGATCCCACATCCATGCGTTGTGGAGGTATTGTGCGGTCTTGTCGGGGTCCATGGTCGTTATGGCGCGCAATATATTCACCTGTGCCAGCAGGAATTTTCCGGTTTGCAGGGTTTTGTTGCTCCCCGTGTTTTCGCTGGCAGGGGCCAAAAGCGCCTTGGCCGTTTCTTGTTCCTTCAGAGGCAAGGTTTCCTGCTGCGCCATGTTCCATAAGGGTTTTGCTTCGTTGCGGAACTTGTAGCTCTCGTAGAGTTCATGAAGTTTGCTAAAAATGGACATGCCTGCTCCGTGTTTCCGATTGTTTTATGCCTGTAGTGTTTCTTAGCCAAATGTCAGTTTTGGTGTATTGGCCTTTACGGCCCGGATAATGCGGGCGGTCTTGATAAGGCGCACTATTTCATCATTTCCGTTGGCGATGGCCAAGCTTTCCATGGTGTCGTCATGGCTATTCCTCATGGAAGCAGCGGCAGGGTTTGCCTGGATAATGATCTGGACATGCTTACTCCTGTTCTTCAGTACCGCCAGATGCCCCATGGTATCCAGACCCGGGAAATCTTGTGCCGTGATGACATCAGGATTCGCATCAACAAGTATTTGCGTGATGTCCGTATGGTTGTTAATGACTGAGATGTGTCCCGGCGTGATGCCATCTCCGATGATATTATCCGTGGCATGGCTGGGGTCAACGGACAGGATGATGCCGACCATGTCCTTGTTGCCGCATTCCGTTGCAATGAACATGGCGGAATATCTAAATAGATTTGTGCAATGAAGATACCCCGGATGCCTTTCCAGAATGGATTCGGCCTTTTCCTTTTCCCGGGCGGTCAGGTCTTTTTGGCAGGATAGGCGGAAAATATAATCCGTATCCCTGTCCTCAATCGCTTGGAAAAAATCGTGAACCTTTTGGCAGATAAAATCGATGACAAGCATGGGCACCTCAACAAAACAGGTTTCAGGATAAAGTGGATATACGCCTTCTTTCCAGAATAAGGAAGGGGTGAAGGGCGAGAAGGGCGAAGGCGGCCATTTCTTGGAAAATCGCGAAAAAAAGCTGACCCCTTTTGAGAAGCCAGCCTTTTTAAGGATTGCTGCCAGAAAAATTACTGGAAGCGGATGTTGCCGCAGGATCGGCGTTCGTCTTCGGTCAGGGATGGCAGGGGGAGAAAGACGGTTCCCTGCCGAATTCAGAAAGCATCTTCATCTGGTTTTTGAGCCACGAAATGGTTTGCGGATCCCTGCAAAGTTCGACGGGGAGGAGGCCGGTGTCCGTGTTCTGTCCCTTGTAAAGGGTTCGGACAAGAAGCGACCGGGGGTTGGCCTTGATACAGGCTTCGAGGATGGAAAAGTCTTTCCTGACGGTGGCGGTGTGGACGATGGTGTTGCCGAAAAAGTCGTGGATTTCCGCAAGCCGAGGGTCGGCATCCAGCAGAATTTCTACCAGATCGCGGTTGCCGTGTTCGCCCGCCACATGGATGGGGGATTCCCCCGCGGCGTTTTTTGTGCCGCCACGTTCCGGGGCTTCTTTCAGCAGGGCGCGCGCTACGCTTTTTTCCATGGGGGAAAGTGTCCGCTGGCAGGAAAATTTCTGGATGATGTAAAGGTGTTCGTCCATGGCTGGGTTCCTTTTGAAAGGAAGGGGAAAGCGAAGGCTTTTGCAAAAGCTCCCAAGGGGAAGTGATGTCGGGAGGATACGTGCGATTCTGCGGGGAGGGAAATGCAAAAATGGAATGGTTGATATGTGATGGGTGCATGCCACCCGAAGGAAATGTAAAAAAAGGCTGGCCCCTTTTGGGAAGCCAGCCTTTTTAAGGATTGCTGCCAGAAAATTACTGGAAGCGGATTTCCGCGCGACGGTTGGCCGGCTCGCGGATGCCGTCCGGCGTTTCCACCAGTGGGTTGCTTTCACCGCTCGCCTCGGTGATGATGCGCTCGGCGGGAACGCCGCGGTCGATCAGGCCCTTGCGGGTAGCTTCTGCACGCTTCTGCGAGATCTTGATGTTGTAGGCGTCCGGACCGCTGCGGTCGGCGTGGCCCACAATAATGATTTTCTGCTCATTGCGCTTCAGGATCTCTGTGGCTACTGTATCCAGAACCTGGGTTGCGCCCTGGGAAATGCCCGACTTGTTCCAGTCAAAGAAGACAAGGAACATGGCATCGCGCTCGGCGGCGGCGTCATTCATCTGAACGGTGGATGAACGCGCAGGAGCCTTCGCTGGCTGGGCTTTGGCGACCGGGGTCCGGTTGACCATCTGGCCATCAAGGGCGGCCATGGCATTCATGAAGTCGCCACGGCAGGCAGCAATGTCATCTTCCTGCCAGTTTTCTTCCTGCTGTTCAACCCAGCAGTCAAAACGGCTCTGGGCAAGGGCAGCTTCTACCGGAGCCGATTCGCGGGCGCCATTGCCAAGGGCGGACAGCAGGCGGGCGTGGGCGGATTCCAGTTCGGGCACCATGTTGTCCGGCAGGTTCCAGTTGGAGAGGTCTTCCGGCATGACCGGGTTGCCTTCAGCGGCAGCGAGGCCCTTCTTGGCGAAATATTCAGCGTCAACATAATCAAACATGTCCACCTGCTCATATTTGGCAATTGCCGTGTATTCGCGGGTTAGGACCTGGGTGAACATGCTGCCCCTGCTTTGGGCGTTTTCCAGCTCGTCAACCCGTGTTTTGCTGGTGAGACCGGCGCAGCCGGCCAGAAGTGAAACCGCTGCAACGGCGGTCATGATGTGACGCGTGGTCATGTGTGCTAACTCTCCCGTATATGATAGTCAAAAAAACCATTCTATTATTAGCGCCAATACATGATTTTATGCAACAGAAAAACATGAGGCTTGCAAGGTTCGTTTTCGTTTGATAGAACCACCCGGACGAGACATGCGGGTGTAGCTCAATGGTAGAGCAGAAGCTTCCCAAGCTTACGACGAGGGTTCGATTCCCTTCACCCGCTCCATTTTTCACTTATATTGCAAAGGTTGGTGTCCGCCCCGTCATGGGGTTTTTTGTTGTGCGTTTTGCGGAAGGGGTTAACCGCGCGCTAACCATTTTGGCACATCATTTTATGCGGGAGGCTGGAGAAAAATGGAATTAGGCGCTGTACTGGGACTCGTGGGAGCTTTTGGGGTTGTGCTGGTGGCGATTCTTATGGGATCGGGGCTTAGCCTGTTTATTGATATTCCAAGCATTTTCATTGTTTTTGGTGGTACGACCATGGCGGCGCTGGTCCGCTTTCCTGCCAAGGCGTTGCCGAAGGCGATGGCGACCGCCATCAAGGTTGCCTTGACGCCGGATCCCATAACGCCGCGCCAAATCATTGATGTTGCACTTGATCTTGCACAGCGTGCGCGAACCGGTGGCGTGCTTGCCCTGCAGAGCGTCCAGATCGAGGATGTTTTCTTTGCCAAGGGAATTCAGCAGTGCGTGGACAACCAGACGCCGGATTTCATCCGCAAGGCGATGTCGGCTGATCGTGACATGATGCTGGAACGGCACGACATGAGCGAGACGATTTTCCGGACCATTGCCGATGTGGCGCCGGCCTTCGGCATGATCGGCACCCTGGTGGGCCTTGTGCAGATGCTGGCCAACATGTCGGATCCCAGTTCCATCGGGCCATCCATGGCCGTGGCCATCCTGACAACCCTTTATGGTTCCATGATCGCCAACATCATTGCCTCCCCTATTGCCGACAAGCTGGCACGCCGCACGGCGCAGGACCGGCTCAACAAGACCATGATCATCGAGGCCGTGCTGCAGATTCAGGCGCGTCAGAACACCATGCTGATGCAGGAAATCCTGGCGTCCTACCTGCCGGAGAAACAGCGCCCGCGCGATGATGAGGATGAAGCCCCTGGCGGTGCTGCGGCCCAAGCCGCTGCGGGGGCCTAAATGGCAAAGAAGCCAGCAGGCGCACCGGCATGGATGTGTACCTTTTCCGACATGATGTCGTTGCTGCTGTGTTTTTTCATTCTTTTGCTCAGTGTCGCCAAGATTGATGCCAAGAAATATGAGGAAGTCTCGAAATCCATGCGGGACGGCTTCATGACGGGAAGCCTCGAAACCATCACGTTGCGCCTGAAGGGACAGGAGATTGTCCGTCCGGCGCCACAATCCATGATCCAGGAAGTGGATACCCCGGAAGAAATCCGGGCGCGCGAGGCCGCAGAGCGTGAGCAGGAAGCCGAACGCAAGAGTGCCGGGCTTTATGAACACCTGAAATCCGAACTGGAAAAGGCGCTTGAGCAGGCGGATATCAAGCTTGCCAACCTTGGAACAAGCGTTCTCGTCACCTTTCCGGACAAGGTGGCATTTTCCTCAGGTAGTTCCGATCTTTCCCCAGCGTTCATGCCCACCATCCGCCAAGTGGCTGAAATCGTGGCTGCGGTTCCGGCGGAAATCCGGGTGGCAGGCCATACCGACAATATTCCCATTTCCAATACGCGGTTCCGTTCAAACTGGGATCTTTCAACGGCACGGGCGGTTTCCGTGATGCATGAACTTCTGGCTGCGGCAGGAATTGACAAGAGCAATGTGGCGGTTGAAGGCTATGCCGATACACAGCCGCTCAATCCGAATGATACGCCGGAAAACCGTGCGCACAACCGTCGGGTGGAAATCCGGGTGTCGTTCAAGCCCACACATGTGGAAGGAAAAGCCGCTCCTCTGCCTTCCATGCAGGAAATGCCTGAAAAGGGTTAGCCTTTAATGTTTGGATGAAACCATTCCGGGTTTTTCGCCAGACAGGCACCGAATGACTTCATTTGCAAGGATGAGGCCAAAGATGCCTGTAATGGTGGGCAGGCTCCCCATGGGGCGGCGTGGGCGTCCACCTTCAATGAGGCCGGGTTCTGCGGGGGCAAGGGCATCTTCCGGCAAGTTGCTGGTGGGTTCGGTAGAATAAACTGACAGGAAATCGCAGGATGCTCCGCGCCGCCGCAGGCGCTTGCGCAGGATGGCGGAAAGCGGACAGTGGGTTGCGCCGGAAAGCGGGCCTGTGCGGATGAAGGCGGGATCGGTGCGCAGCGCTGCGCCCATGGAGGAAATGAAGGGGATGTCGCGTGCCTGGCAGGCGGTGATGAGTTCTGTCTTTGGGTTGAGGGAGTCGATGGCGTCCACCACCATGTCCAGCGGTTGTGCAAGAACCGTATCCATGCTGTCCGTATTCACAAAGCAGCGCAGCGCATCCACCCGGCACTCCGGGTTGATGTCCAGCACGCGGGCCTTGGCGAGTTCTGTCTTCGGTTGTCCAAGCGTGGAATGCAGGGCGTAAAGCTGGCGGTTGATGTTGCTGTCTGAAACAATGTCGAAATCAACAAGGCGCAGGTGGCCAACCCCCGCGCGGGCAAGGGCTTCTGTGGCATAGCTGCCAACAGCGCCAAGCCCGATGACGGCCACATGGGCATTTTTCAGTCGGGCAAGGCCGTCTTCGCCCACAAGGCGGGCCAGTCGCGTGAAACGTTCTTCAACCATGAAGAAGGTCTCCCCACAAGGCATGTGCGTTGACAGAAAGCTGCCCGGCCAGGATTTCTTCCGGCCGTCCCAGAAGCTGGGCCGCTTGCGCAAGAACAAGGGGCAGGTTGGCCGGTTCGTTGCGACCGGAATGCTCTGGCGGGGACATGTCGGGGGCATCGGTTTCCATGTGCAGGCGGTCTTGCGGAATGGCTAAAAGGCTGATGCGCATTTTGGTGTTTTTTGGGGAAAGGATGGCGGCGGAGAAGGAAAAATGTGCTCCCAGTTTTGCAAAAGCGGGCACCATTTCTACGCTGCCGCCATAGGAATGCAGCAGGAAGGGCGGCAGGGGTGACAGGTTTTCTAGTGTTTCCAGCAACCATCCCCAGGCGCGCGCGCCATGGATAGCCAGCGGACGCCCCAGGTTTTTGGCAAGCATGACCTGCGTGCGGAGGACCTTCTCCTGCAAGGCTTCATCGCGGGGCGCATGTACGCGGTCAAGGCCGCATTCTCCAAGGAAGGAGGGGCAGGAGAGCAGCCGCGCTTCCAGTCGTTCCTCCCATCCGGGGGCAAGGCCCCCCACAAACCATGGATGGATACCGAAACCGGGAATGATGCCGGAATGGGAGCTGGCGATGTCTGCCGTGCATGCCCAATCCGCCTCGCATGTGCTGTTTGTGAAAAAGTGGGTAACGCCCGCAGTGTGCGCACGTTCCAGCACGGCCTCAAGGTCGTGTGCGAAAGCGTCATCGGCAAGGTGCAGGTGGCTGTCAACCCGCATGGGGAGAAGGCGGTTTTGGGAAGGGGAGCGGCTTTTGGGTTTGCAAGGGCTTGTCAAGGCTGTCCAGCCAGTTGGCAATGTCCGTATGGCCATTTTTGCGGGCAAAATCGGCCGCCGTGTCCTTGTGGTGGTGCATGGCAGTGACCATGCAGGTCGCCTTTTGGGTGTTGAACCGCAGGGACCTGTTCGCGCCTTGGGCCACCAGCGCATAAACTAGGTGTTCGTGGCCGTTTTCGGCGGCAAGGATCAGCGCCGTCTTGCCGATGTCAGCCTTCTGCATGGTGTAGCGGTAATCATAATATTCATCGCGGATGCAGATGCCATGTTCCGTGTAAACGAGATGGTCTTTGTTGGGGAGGTGCCAGGCATTGATGTCCGCACCCCGGCGCAGGCATTTTTTCATTTCCGCGAGGTTGCCGGTCTTGGCGTGGTAGAAAAGGAAGTTCTGGGCGTCGCGCCGCTTTTTCTCGGCGGCCATGTTCCGGTCATGCTGCATGAGGAGTGTGGTTGCCTTGGCAACAACGTAAAGGGTGGCAAGGCCGGGGCAGCCTGTCAGGGCGCCCGCAACCACCATGGTGGCGGCAAGGGCCGCGAAAGCGCGCGGATAATCACGCACGGAGTTGATGCGCGGTGTCATGTCCAGACCAAGGGTTTCCATGGTTTGCCGGTTGAAATGTTCGGTCAGGCGGGCTTTGTAGGCGGCTTCGTTTTCCCCGTCCTCACGTTTGGGCGGGCAGGAGGAGGTGTCGTAGATGTCGGCGAGCCTGCAGAGATAGGCGAAATTCGTCTCCCCCTCGGTTTGCGGCGGCAGGGATTTGGTGATGGCGTTCATTTGCGGCTTGCCCATATCCCTATCCGCGCTGGCTTGCGCATTGGGAGGCTGCGGCGTGTGATGTCGCATGTCTTCCATCAAAACGGTGCCTTCGGTGCTGGAGCCGGGGCAACAACCAATATCGGTTTTTTGCGCAGGGAAGAGGCAATGCCTTCCAGGACGCCGGTGAAAAGATGGTCGAAAGCGGTCTTGTGTTCCGCGTCCAGCGCCTCGGTATCGGCATGGTTTTCAACCAGAAGATCCACGATTTCATGCGCCATGTTCTGGCAGGCGAGCATGAGCGGAGTCTGGCCGTTCTTTGCGGCATGGTTGATCCGTGCGCCAGCTTGGACAAGCTGCAGGGCCTGCTGTTCATGTCCCTGTCTGCAATGGTGCATGAGTGGGGTAAAGCCGTCCGTGTCCTCAAGGTTTGGGTTGGCTCCATGGCGCAACAGCAGGTCCACGATTTTTGGCGAGGTTGCCGCCATCAGGGGTGTTTTCCGCGCATGGTCGGGTGTGTTTGGGTTTGCGCTGTTTTCCAGAAGGATACGGGCGTTTTCCCCGGACCGGTTCTGGACAGCCCGCATGAGGGGCGAAACTCCATCCTTGTCCTCGGCGTTGATTCGCGCGCCCCTGTTGATGATCTCCTGGGTGATGCCGGACATGTCGTCGTGGGTTGCGCTCAGGTGGAGGGCGGTGTTTTTGGATTTGCAAGTGCGCAGGGAATGACTGGCGCCGGCCTTGAGAAGGCTACGGGCGGCGTGTTCGTTCCTGTAATGGATGGCCATGTAAAGCGGGGAATAGCCGTTTTTGTCCACCCGGTCTGGATCGCTGCCTGCAACCATGAGGCAACCGAACATGCTTTCGCAAATGTTTCCGGCCATGGCGGCATGGTGCAGGGGGGTGAAGCCCTCATGGTCTGCCTGATCGGGTTTTGCACCTGCGCAGAGAAGTGTGTTGGCACATAAGGTGTCATTTTTCAGTGTTGCGACATGCAGGGGCGTGATGCCCATGTTGTTGGGTGTGTTCGGGGAGACGCCCTGTGCAAGCAGAAGCTCGCAGATGGCCGCATTTCCCTTGTAGGCAGCATGGTGCAGGGGAGAAAAGCGTCCCAGCTCAAGGAAAATGGATGAGGTGGGCAGGTTGGCCTCAAGGTCTTTTTGTGTTTCGAAGGAATAGGTGGAAGGATTTGCGTTCCGCCATAGCGCCAGGCGAACAAGCCATGGACGCTGAAGGTGGATTCCCATGGCCAGAAGGGTTTCGGGATCGCTGAAAAAAAGCCGGGCCATGTCCGTCACGCTGACGTCCGTCCGGTTGGGAGATTTTGGGAAAAATGCAGGATTCATGACAAACCAATTCTGGATGATGGGGAAATCTGTCAGGTGGGAAGTTGTGGCTTTGGCTTCCAGCCGGGAATGTGTTTCTGGATCAGCGTCACGCCTTCCGGGGAGGGGGGATTGCGGTGCAGGGCGTTGGGCATGGCGGGTTTGTGGGCGAGCATGAGTTCCGCACCTTCGAGCCAGTTGTCGCTGAAGGCGGTTTCGATGGGGGTTTGCCCCTTGTTGTTGCGTTCGCTGGCAAGGCTTGTGCCTGCGCTTTCCAGCAGGACATGGCAGGTTGCGAGGTTGCGTATTCTTGCTGCGATGTGCAGGGGAGTGTTGCCCATGGCGTCACGCACGATGGGGTTGTTTCCATGCTTGATGGCTGTTTCCACAAAGGTGTGGGCCTGCGGATGGTTGCTGTTGCAGGCTGCAAGAAGGATGTGGGAATGGTTGTAGAGATGCCGGAAGGTGTTGCCCGGTTCGCTGTCGGGGGGAATGCCGGCCTTCATCAGGGCGATGCCGCATTCAAAATGACGTGCCTGAACGGCAACGGCCAGCAGGTTGCGATCTACAATGCGGGCAACGGGTTTTGCATGGTTTTTGGCAAGAAAACGGATGATGTTGGGCATGTCGTTTTCGGTGGCCACTTCCATCAGGGTGTCGCCGTTGATGAGGATATCATCAAGGCGGGCGCCCTTGTCCACAAGGAACTGGGGAAGGTCGGCGGGGGCGTCGCGGGAACACAAGGCCGCAAAGAGGGGCACATCGTCAATGGTCAGGTCGCAAATATCCTGCTTCCCGGGCGGAGGGTTCGGGTCGGCACCCAGCTCGACCAGAAGGCGCAGCATCTCCCAGTTGCGCCGGTAGACAGCCGTATCCACGGCATTGTCGTAAGGATAAGATTCGTTGCGGAATTTTGCGCCGCGCCAGACGGCCAGGCGGGTCATCAACGGGGTGTTGAGGTGGATGGATCTATCCAGCATGACGCGCGGGTTGGAATGGACGATGGTAAGAAAGCACGCCATGTTGTTGAGGGCGTGGTCAATCTTGTGGATGGTCCATTCAAGGGGGCGGAAAACAAGGGTGTCCAGTGTGGACGCAAGAATGTCCTTGAACTTTTGCATGGGGCGGGAATCCTTATTTAATGGGTGGCCCCAGCATAAAGCTCCCGCGCGCCATGTCAAGCCGGGAGGAGTGTCTTGTTTTTGCTTGCCTTGTTTAGTCCAAGCGGGATTTTATGGCGTGGCAGAGGGTTTCCAGCACCTTGATGCGGGCATAGTGCTTGTCATTTGCTTCCACCATGGTCCACGGGGCATGGGAGGTGCTGGTGCGTTCCACCATATCGCAGATGGCACCAGCGTAGGAATCCCATTTTTCACGGTTGCGCCAGTCCTCCGGGGTCAGCTTGAAGCGCTTGAAACCGGTTGCCTCACGTTCCTTGAACCGTTCGAGTTGGGTTTGTTGGTCAATCTGGAGCCAGAACTTGACAAGGATGACGCCGCTGCGGGTTAATTCAGCCTCAAAATCATTGATTTCGCTGTAGGCACGCATCCAATCGCTCTCCCGGCAGAATCCTTCCACGCGTTCCACAAGGACGCGTCCATACCATGAGCGGTCAAAGATGGTGAACTTGCCATGGCGGGGGAGTTGGTGCCAGAAACGCCAAAGATAGGGTTGGGCCCGTTCTTCCTCCGATGGCGCGGAAATGGATATGACATGATAGCTCCGGGCATCAAGGGCCTGGGTGATGCGACGGATGGAGCCGCCTTTTCCGGCAGCATCCTGTCCTTCAAAGACAGCCACTACGGCATGTTTGGCAAAATCCGGATCTCGCGAGAGCAGGTTAAGCCGTCCCTGCCATTTTTCCAGATCTTCCCTGTATGTGTCCTGGGAAATGGATTTGGAAAGGTCCATGGCGCTGAGGACATTAATGTCCTGGTGGGGACGCGGGGTAAGGATGGCGGGCGCAGACGGGGCTGGGACAGGGGTCGCAAGGCGCGTCTTCAGCGCATCAAGAATGGTTTCGGCTATCGTGATGTCGCGGTAATGCTTGTCGGAGCCATCGACAATGATCCAGGGGGCATGGGCGGTGTTTGTCATGCCGATGGTGGTTTCGGCCACCGCCTTGATCTGGTCATAGGATTTGTGGCGGTGCCAGTCGGTTTCGGTGACGCGCCAGGAGGTTTCCTTGTGTTTGGACAGTTTTTCAAAGCGGTGCTTCTGCTGCTTTTTGGATAAGTGGAGCCAGAACTTGAGTACCAGCGCCCCTTCATCGGCCAGCATCTTTTCAAAACGCAGGATGTCTTCCATTTCAGAGGCAAGGTCGGCATCGGAAGATTCGCCATGGATATATCGGAGGGCGGCGGGAGAATACCAGGAACCGATGAAGATGCCGACCCGGCCTTTTGGCGGCAGGGCTTTCCAGACACGCCACATGGCGGGGTGTTCGCGTTCTTCTTCTGTGGGGGCTTCTTCCATGGCGATGGTGCGCAGCAGGCGGGGATCCATCCATTCATTGAGGATGTTGACCGTGTCGCCCTTGCCTGCACCGTCCATGCCGGAAACCAGAATGATGACTGGAAAACCATGCTTTTCTGCAAGCTCGGACTGGGCATCCAGCAGGGCCTGGCGCAAGGCCGGAAGCCGGGCCTTGTAGTCCTCTTTGGAGATGTTGTGCCCAAGCTCTGCGTTTTCAAACATGTTTTTCTCCCAGAATCCGCTTGAAGGAAGGCGTGGTAACCGCTACCTACTATGCGTGAGGTCTTTCCGTTTGGCAATAAGGGGTATCCTGAAATGGCCATCATTGTCACCGGCGCAGCCGGCTTTATCGGGTTTCATGTCTCGCAGGCCCTTCTGGCGCGGGGCGAACAGGTCATCGGTATCGACTGTGTGAATGATTATTATGATCCTTCCCTCAAGGAAGCGCGGCTGGCGCAATTGATGGCCAATCCTTCCTTTGCTTTCCACCGGATTGACATTTCCGACAAGGACAGGATGTTTGCGTTGGCCGAAGGCCTTGGCGATGTGTCCGGGATCGTTCACCTCGCGGCACAGGCCGGTGTGCGCTATTCGCTGGAAAATCCCTACACCTACATCACCTCCAATGTCATGGGGCATGTGGTGGTGCTGGAAATGGCACGCCTTCTGCGCGACAAGGGGCTGAAGCATGTGGTTTATGCCAGTTCGTCATCGGTTTATGGCGGCAATACCAAGCTGCCGTTTTCGGTGGAAGATGCGGTGGAAACCCCGGTTTCCCTTTATGCCGCCACCAAGCGCACGGATGAACTCATCAGCCACACCTATGCCCACCTTTATGGCCTGCCGCAGACGGGTCTGCGCTTTTTCACGGTTTACGGACCGTGGGGCCGGCCGGACATGGCCGCCTACCTGTTTGCCAATGCCATTGTGTCTGGCCGCAAGCTGCCGGTTTTCAACAATGGCAACATGAAGCGTGATTTTACTTATGTGGATGATATCGTGGCGGGCATCCTGCTCGCGCTGGACAAGCCATCAGAGGAAAAGGTGCCGCACCGGGTCTTTAATCTCGGTCAGGGCAATCCGGTCGATCTCATGGGATATATTTCCGCGATCGAGAAGGCACTTGGTCGCAAGGCCGAGCTTGAGATGAAGCCGATGCAGCCAGGCGACGTGCCAGCCACCTACGCCGATATCGAATTCAGCCGTGCGGTGCTGGGCTATGAGCCGAAAGTGCCGGTATCCGATGGGATTCCGCGCTTCATTGAATGGTACAAGGATTATTACAAGGTTTCCTGAAACAGATGAAGCTCATCTATCTCGTTACCGAGGACTGGTATTTCCTTTCGCACCGCCTGCCCATGGCGAAGGCAGCGCAGGCGGCAGGATTTGACGTGTCTGTGGCCTGCCGCTGCACGGCGCAAGGCATGGACAGCATTCGGGGGGCAGGGTTCGGGGTGCATCCGCTGTCATGGCGACGAAGCGATACCACGGTCTTGGGAGCATTGCGGGCCATTGCGGATATCCGCAGGCTTTACCTGCGGGAAAAACCGGATGTGGTGCATCATGTGGCCATGAAGCCGGTTGTCCTTGGCGGGATTGCGGCGCTTCTGGCAAGGGTTCCGGGGATTGTCAGTGCGATTGCGGGGATGGGACATCTTTTCATTTCCGGGAAGCTTTCGGTTCGCCTGATGCGCATTCCCGTGCGTTTGGCCATGCGGGCCATTTTTGCCCGTCGTGGCAGTTTGCTGGTTTTGCAGAATCCGGATGACAGGTGGGCGCTGATCCGGGCAGGGATGGTTCCGGCACAAAAGGCCGTGGTTATTCGTGGTTCCGGCGTGGATACGGAACGTTTCCGGTCCCTTTCCGAGCCGGAAGGGCCAGTAACCATGGCTTATGTCGGGCGCATGCTTGGGGACAAGGGGGTGCGTACTCTGGTTGAAGCCCAGAAAAGGCTTTGGCAGGATGGAATGCAGATCCGGCTTCTGCTTGCGGGCCCGGCAGATGTTGAAAATCCGACAGCTGTTCCTGCGGCAGAACTTGAGAGATGGAAGGCCTTGCCGGGCGTTTCCTGGCTGGGGCCGGTGTCCGATGTGCGCGAGGTTTGGAAACGCGCGCATGTCGCCGTGTTGATGTCGCTGCGTGAGGGGTTGCCAAAATGCCTCCTGGAGGCGGCGGCCTGTGGAAGGCCCATCATTGCGTCCGATGTTCCCGGGTGTCGCGAGATTGCGGTTGCGGGAGAAAATGCCCTGCTGGTTCCGGCTGGGGATGTTTCCCTGTTGGCGGACGCCATGACGCATCTGGCTGCAAATCCTGCCCTTCGGCAGCGGTTTGGAGAGGCTTCACGCAGACTTGCGGAAGGCGAGTTTTCGGAACAGAATGTCAAACGGAAAATTACCAGGGTTTATGAGGCTGTTATGAAGGAGCGCGTGGAAAGATGATGACGGGATGGCTGCATCTTTTGGGGGTATTCGGATTGTCCTTTGCCCTGTCCTGTGGCTTGGGGCGCATGATTTTGCCGCTTTTGCGCAAATGGCATGTGATTGATCATCCGAACGCACGCAGCAGCCATGTGCTGCCCACGCCGCGCGGTGGGGGGCTTGCCATCACCAAAACCATGGTTCTTGGCGGTATCATGCTGCTGTTCATGTTTCATCTGGGCTGGACGGCATGGCTTCCCATTGCGGGAAGTGTTGGGGTCGGGATTGTTTCATGGATGGATGACCGCAAGGGGCTGCCGGTGCGCGTGCGGCTTCTGGTGCAAATGGTTGCTGTGGTTCTGCCCCTCTGGTTCATGCCGCATGACCGCATGGTATTCGCAAACTTGCTGCCTCTGGTGCCTGACCGCATCCTTGCAGGACTTTGCTGGCTCTGGTTCATCAACCTGTTCAACTTCATGGATGGTATTGATGGCATTGCTGCGGGGGAGGGAACATTGGTTGCGCTGGGACTTGCCGTTGTCGGCATTCTGTCGGGGGCAAGTGAACCTTTTGTTCTGGCTTCCTTGGTGGTTGCCGGTGCGGCGCTCGGTTTCCTGGTGTGGAACTGGCATCCGGCGAAAATGTTCATGGGGGATGTGGGGAGCATTCCGCTGGGGTATATCCTTGGCTGGCTCCTGTTGGTGCTGGCCTCGCATGGCCAGCTGGCCTCGGCCATCATCCTGCCGCTTTACTTTGTGATGGATGCCAGTGTGACACTGATCCGGCGCGGGTTGAAGCGTGAGAAGATATGGCAGGCGCACCGCGAGCATTTCTATCAGAAAGCGGTGATTGGTGGCCGTAGCCATGCCTGGGTGTCTTCCCTTGTCATGTTCACAACCCTGGTCCTGATCGGGATTTCTGTCATGGCCATCTGGCTGGGGGGAATTGCCCTGCTGGTTGCCTTTGTGCCGGTTGTGGCGCTGATGTGGATTTTCTCCCATCCACGGCCCATGGCGCAAAAAGTTGCCAAATCGGAAAAAGCCGGGGACAAGGCATGAAAACCATCCTTGTGACGGGCGGAACAGGGTTTGTTGGACGGACGCTCATTCCCTTGCTGGTTGCGCGGGGATATGCGGTTCGGCTGGCGGTCCGGCAGCCCTCAGAGGTTTTTCCTGATGCCGTGGTGGTGGGAGAGGTGAGCCCGGATACGGATTGGCGGGCAGCCCTTTCCGGTGTGGATGCAGTTATCCACATGGCAGCCCGTGTCCATGTGATGACGGAAACCGAAACGGATCCCCTGTCCGCATTCCGGGAAGTCAACAGGGATGGTACGCTGGCGCTGGCGCGTGCGGCACGGGATGCCGGAATCTCCCGCCTTGTCTTCCTGAGTTCTGTCAAGGCGGCAGCGGAGCGGAGCGGGGATCTCCCTCTTGCCGAAGACATGCTGGCCCATCCTGAAACGCCTTATGGGCAATCCAAGCGCGAGGCTGAGGAAGGCCTTTTGTCCCTTTCGGGGATATCGTCCGTGATCCTGCGTCCGCCACTGGTTTATGGTCCCGGGGTCAAGGGAAATTTTCGCACCCTGATGCAAGTCATCCGGAAAGGGATTCCCCTGCCCTTGGGATCTGTGCATAACAGGCGCAGCCTTGTTTATGTCGGAAATCTGGCGGCGGCGGTTCTGGCGGCGGTGGAGCAGCCGGATATTCCTTCGGGGATTTACCATGTCTGTGATGGTTTAGCCCTGTCCACGACGGAGCTTCTGGGGCGCGTGGCTGATGCCATGGGGTGCAAGGCCCGCATTTTCAGGTTTTCCCCTTGGCTTCTTGAGCAGGTGGCTCGCCTTGCACGACGTCATGATTTGTGGGAGAAGGTTTGCGGAAACCTTGAGGTGGATGATACCCTCTTTCGTCAGCGGACAGGATGGAAACCTCCATTCTCCGTAGAGGAAGGGCTTGCCCTGACAACGGAATGGTTTGAAGCGTTTGCGGAAGGCAGGACGGAATGAAAAAGGATAAAAAAGACAAGCCGGCAAACAGCCTGCAGCTTCTGCGCCGCATTCTTTCCCTTTATTTGCGGCCCTATCTTTCTGTTTTGGGCCTGGCCGCACTGTGCATGTTTGTTTCATCGGGCATGACCGGGGCGCTGGCTTACCTGATGAAGCCGATGATCGACAAATTGTTTGAAGCGCATGAACAGGCGGCGCTCATTCCCGTGTGCATTGCGGTCATGACGGTGTTTGTGCTGCGCGGCATTGCGAATTATGGCAACGAGGTTTCCACCAGTTATATTGGCCAGCGCATTGTGGCCGACATCCAGAGCCAGCTTTATGCGCACCTCCTGGGAGCGGATCTTGCCTTTTTCCACAAAAACCCGCCTGGACAGCTGATGTCGCGCATGACATCGGATATCTCGGTCATGCGCTATACGGTGTCTGAGGCGCTGACGGGGATGGGGCGCAGTACGCTAACCCTGATCTTCCTTGTGTTTGTCATGTTCCGTCAGGACTGGCGGATGGCCATCGCCTCCTTTATCGTTTTCCCCCTGGCTTCGCTGCTGGTGGCCAATCTCGGGAAGCGCCTCAGGCGCAATTCGGCCAGCACCCAGGCGGAAATGGCGCATTTTTCATCTGTTCTGGCGGAAACGTTTCAAGGCATCCGGCATGTCAAGGCCTACGGCATGGAAGGGCATGAACAGGAGCGGACGGGCGGAATTATCGAAAACCTGTTTCGTCTTGCGCTGAAAAGTGTTCGCATTTCTTCCATCGCCATGCCCATTACCGAAACCCTTTCAGGAATCGCCATCGTTGTCGTCCTGCTTTACGGTGGCGGACGTGTGGTGCGGGGGGAAACAACCACTGGCGCCCTGTTCTCCTTCATTACCGCGTTCCTCATGGCTTATGATCCCATGAAGCGCATGGCCAAGCTCAATGGTGTTGTGCAGATGGGGCTTGCCGCATCCGAACGGGTGATGGGGATTCTCGACATGCCGCCAGCCATTCTGGATAAGCTGGATGCTGTGCCAATTTTCGTGACACATCCCTGCATCCGGTTTGAGAATGTGAATTTCTGGTATGAAGATGGCACGCATGCGCTCAAGGATTTTTCGCTTGAGGTTCCCGAAGGGAAAACCGTGGCGCTGGTAGGAGCTTCCGGGTCTGGAAAATCAACCGTTTTGAACCTTATTCCCCGCTTTTATGATGTGCAGGAAGGGCGCGTGCTGATTGACAGCATGGATATTCGAAATGCCACGATTGATAGCCTGCGTGGGAATCTTGCCTTTGTCAGTCAGGAAATTGCCATTTTTGATGATACGGTGAGGGCGAATATCGCCTATGGCCGGGCAGGAGCATCGGAAGAAGAAATTATTGAGGCTGCAAAGGCGGCGGCGGCGCATGGTTTCATCATGGAGATGCAGAATGGCTATGACACCCAGGTGGGGGCGCAAGGTGTCAAGCTTTCGGGGGGGCAGCGGCAGCGCATAGCCATTGCGCGGGCCATGCTGCGCAATGCGCCGATCCTGCTCCTGGATGAGGCCACATCGGCGCTGGATACGGAATCCGAGCGTTTGGTGCAGGCGGCGCTCCGTCGGTTGCGGGCGGGCCGAACCACACTGGTGGTGGCGCATCGGCTCTCCACCATCCGTGATGCCGACGTCATCTGCGCGCTGGATGAGGGGCGCCTTGTGGAAACAGGCAATCATGAGGCCCTTTTGCAAAAAGGTGGTGTTTACGCCCGGCTTTATGGATTGCAGCTTTCCCAACAGGAGACTGAAAAACCATGATCCAGATGGGGGCTGTTCTCAGTCGTGTCATGGCCGGGATTGTTCTCGGTTATGCAGTTGTTGTCGGGGTCCTGTTCCTTTTGCAGCGCAGGCTCATGTATTTTCCGGATGTCAGTAGTCCGGGGCCGGTTTCCCAAGCATTTCCTGGGGCTTCCGACCTGTTGTCCACAACGCAGGATGGCCTGCCCCTGTTGCACTGGTATTACCCGCCCAAGGATGGGAACAAACCTGTTGTGGTGCTTTTCCATGGAAATGCAGGCAATCGGGCGGGACGGGTTTTCAAGGCGCAGGCGCTTGCAGCAGCTGGACTTGGGGTTCTTTTGGTTGAATACCGCGGTTATGGTGGAAATCCGGGCAAGCCATCTGAAGAAGGACTTTATGCGGATGGGCGTTCAGCGCTTCTGGCGCTGGCCAGTCGGGGGATTGGCCCTGAACGCATGGTTTTTTATGGGGAATCCATTGGTTCCGGTGTTGCGACACAGATGGCAGTGGAAGTGACGCCAGCGGCTCTTGTTCTTGAAGCGCCCCTGACTTCGTCTGCTGCGGTGGCCAGGGGGCAGTATCCTCTGGTTGGCACGCAATGGCTGCTGATGGACAAGTATGACAACCTTGCCAAAATGCCGTTTGTGGATGCGCCGGTGATGATTGTTCATGGCGAAGATGACCGCGTGATTCCCGTCCATCAGGGGAGGACGCTTCTTGGTGCTGCAAAGGGGGCGCGAAAAGGTCTTTTTGTTCCTGGGGCCGGCCACAACAACCTTTATGCGTTTGGTGTCGATCGTGCCGTTATCTCGTTCATTGCACTTAATATGGGGCTCCAGCATGGCCAGGAAGCCCTTTACCTGGAAGAGGAAGAACCCTGAACATGACGTGTCATCCCTTTCTTGAGCATGAAGGTCCCCTGGCGGTTGTTCATCGTGGCGGGCAGTCGGTTGAACGCGAAAATAGCATGGAAGCTTTCCAGGCAGCCCATGACATGGGGTTCCGCTGGTTTGAAACAGATGTGCGGGCGAGTGCGGATGGGCATCTTGTGCTTGCCCATGATGCCAGTCTTGGGCGGATCATTGGTGATACAAGACCGGTTGAGACGCTGGATTCTGTTGAATGTGCGCGGATCGGCCTTGTTCATCTACAAGAGCTTCTTGGGGCTTTTCCGGAAGCGCGTGTGAATATTGACCCCAAAACCGATGCGGCTGCAGGTTTGTTGGTGGGAGAGCTTGCGGGCAACCTGCACCGTGTGTGTGTTGGCTGTTTTTCGGATGCCCGCATCCGCAGGCTTCGGAAGGCTGCCGGGCCTGCCCTTTGTACAGCGCTTGGACCACGGGAAGTTGTGGCACTGGGGCTTGGTATGCTGCACAAGACGGATGCCTGCTGTGCGCAGGTGCCCCTGCACTGGCTGGGCGTTCCCGTGCTTGAACCGCATTTTTTGCATGCGGCGCATGGTCTTGGGCTTGCGGTTCATGCCTGGACCATTGATGCGGCGGAGGAGATGGAACGTCTTCTGGATATGGGGGTGGATGGCCTCATGACGGATGCGCCGGAAACCCTGCGGGATGTATTCTTTGCCCGCCACCTGTCTCTTGCATAGGTTGTTTGCCTGATTGAATCAGGGGCAGGGACTATCTTTCCTTTATCAGGGGAATGCCATAAACTGCGCGCAGGAGGTGTCAACGTGCCCAAGTCCATGCTTGCCCGGATTGTTTGTTTGGTGTTGCTGTTTGCCGTGGTGGTTTTTTCCATTGCGGAGGCTGCGGGCATCATGCACATGCGGGCAATCGCTCCCCATGTTCTGGATGGGGGGACTCTTGGAATCGGTTGGGCCGGGCCTTTTGCGGGCCTTCTTTTTTCCATTGCATTTCTGCCCATGCTGGCCCCGGTCTTGTGGCAAAGACATTATGGCAAGGTCTCCTTCTTCTGGGGGATGACATTCCTTTTGCCATTTGCGCTCCGTTTCGGAGGGCGGGGGGCGGTCTATGAGGTTTTGAACATCTTCGTGTCCGATTATATGCCATTCATGGCGTTGCTTGTGGCGCTTTATGTGGTTGGGGGAGGGATCCGCCTTGTTGGGCATTTGCGGGGAAATCCGGTGTCAAATTCCGCGATGCTGGTGCTCGGGTTGATCGCAGCCGGCTGGATGGGGACAACAGGTGCTTCCATGCTGTTTATCCGCCCCATTCTTGAGGCCAACAGCCATCGCAAATACCGGGCGCATATCGTTGTCTTCTTCATCTTTCTTGTTTCCAATATCGGGGGGATCATTACGCCACTCGGGGATCCTCCATTGTTCATGGGCTTTTTGCGGGGGGTTTCTTTTTTCTGGCCAACCGTATTCCTGATGAAGCCATTTCTGGTGGCTTCGTTCCTGTTGCTGGTGGCCTTTTTTGTTGTGGATACATTTTTATGGCTTTATGAAAACCACAGTCTCGAAGATGGACAGTTTTTTACCGGAAAACTGGGGCTTGAAGGCAAAGTGAATATTCTGCTCCTGGCCCTGATTGTCGGGTCGGTCATCCTGCCTGGAATGTGGAAAAGCGGCGTTGTGGTTACCATTGGACGTACGGACATTGCGGTTGAGTATGTGGTGAGCGATCTGTTCCTGTGTTCCATCGCCATGTTCTCCTGGGCGCTGACAGGCATGTCAACCCGAATTCATAATGAGTTTCATTGGGAACCAATGATCGAGGTTGGAAAGCTTTTTGCGGGTATCTTTATCACCATGGTTCCTGTGATCGCCATGCTTCAGGCCGGGGTAAACGGTCCGTTTGGTGCGGTCGAACGGCTGGTGACGACAGGGGATTCTTTCCGGCCGGGATTGTTTTACCTGATGACCGGCATGCTGTCGGGGTTTCTGGACAATACGCCGACATATCTGGCATTTTTCAACCTGGCAGGAGGGCATGCCGATGTCCTCATGTGGGAGCATCCCCAGGTTTTGGTGGCGATTTCGTGTGGGGCGGTGTTCATGGGAGCCCTCACCTATATTGGCAATGCCCCCAATTTCATGGTGCGCGCCATTGCCGAGCAACGAGGGGTGAAAATGCCCGGTTTCTTTGGTTATATGCTATGGTCGTTGGGGATCCTCGCGCCTGTTTTGGCTGTGGTGGGGGTTGTCTGTTTCATGTAAGGAAGATTTGTTGATGTGGAAATAAAAAGCGCGGGAAGGCCAACAAGCCTTCCCGCGCTTTTTGAAACAGGGTTTCTTAAATCCTGGGTGCGGGAACGGGTGTGTTGCCCTTTGTACGGATCCTGTCCATGATATTCCCGGCAACAAAAAGGCCGCTCAGGACAAGAGGTGCGGCGATCATCGCATAGGGCAAGGTTCCGATGGCGCTCATGCAGAAAAAGTATCCGGCATAAAGTCCCGTGCGTGTGCAGATGTCCTCTTTGTGGGCCTTTCCGATGGTTGCGTCGGCCACATGTCCAGCGCTGATGGCGGCAGCGGCAGTGAAGATAATGCTGCTGGTCATGGGGGCAACGGCATAGGCTGTGGCGACAATCGCGGTGATGGGAACAAAATCGTTCTTGTAGGTAATGGCGGCAAGCTTGTTGAAGCTGTTTTTCAGGGATGACATGATAAAACTCCCGTCTGGAAATGGATTGTTGGTTTTTTTGGGAATGGGATTTTAGCGGTTTCCGGAAATCCGCGGACGGGGGGCGGGATACCCCTTCCGTGCCTGCCTGATGCTGGTGTGTGGCTGAATGGGCAGGCGTTGCTGCGGAGAGCGGACGGGTTTGTCCAGGAGGGGCGTTGCGTGGTTTTCTGCCTTCTTTTTTGGAACAAACAGGGGCGGGAGCGAATTTTCGATCTTCTGCCGTGCGGCAGTTTCCGCAACCTTGCGGATTTCCATACGTTTTTTATCGATTTCCTTGCCCAGGGCTTCACATGCCATCAAGACAAAGCCATAACCAATAATCAAGGGAAGTATGTTTTGTTGATACGTTGAGATTGTTTTCATTAGGCTGAAAATAGCGACATACCTGCCAGTGCGGGTTGCCATGTCCTCGTTGTGGGCCTTGCCAATGGTGGCGTCGGCCACATGTCCAGCGCTGATGGCGGCAGCGGCGGTGGCGATGCTGGTCATGCTGGTCATGGGGGCAACGGCATAGGCAGTGGCAGTTATGGCAATGATGGGGGTGGCATCCGTTTTATAGCCAAAGGCGCAAACTCCATTGAAAACTTTTTTCAGGGATGACATTTGTGATTCCTTTTGTTTGTTGGATGGGGGGTTATCCCATGCGGCTTTGCGTTTGTGAAATACCTATTTGGAATATCAGGTATGCGGTGGGTGCATACGAAAAAGAGCAGGGCGGGATATTTCCCGCCCTGCTGCCTGTCGTGATGTCTTTCGGGCTGTTTAGCGCGAATAGAATTCGATGACGAGGTTTGGTTCCATCTGCACGGCATAGGGAACGTCCGCGAATTTCGGGGTGCGGAGGAAGGTTCCCTTCATGGCCTTGTGGTCAACTTCCATGTAGTCCGGAACATCGCGTTCACCGGAAGTCGCAGCTTCAAGGACGATGGGGGCTTCGCGGAGCTTCTGTACCACCTGCACCACATCACCATCCTTGAGGAGGCGTGACGGGATGTTGCAGCGCTTGCCGTTGACGAGGATGTGGCCGTGGCTCACAAACTGGCGGGAAGCGAAAATGGTTGGAACGAATTTCATGCGGTAAACCACGCAGTCCAGACGGCGCTCGAGCAAACCGATCAGCTGCTCGGAGGAGTCGCCGCGACGACGGACGGCTTCCTGATAATACCTGCGGAACTGGCGTTCGCCGATATTGGCATAAAAACCCTTGAGGGTCTGCTTGGCGCGGAGCTGCGTGCCGTAATCGGACGGCTTCTTGCGGCGCTGGCCATGCTGGCCTGGGCCGTATTCGCGCTTGATGACGGGGGATTTGCTGCGGCCCCAGAGGTTGGCGCCGATGCGGCGGTCAATCTTGTGTTTGGCTTCATGCCGTTTTCCGGTCATGGGAGATTCCTCTTCTCTTGTTTTTCACATTGTCCCAATAGTCCCGGATGAAAGTCCCCGGGCGGGACGACATGGCCTTTCAGCCTCACCGTCCGCTTTCTTGGGAGGAGCCGTCCGTATAAGGGTTTTGTGTGTCCGTGTCAACGTCTTCTTCCGGAACCTCGTTGGTGGGAATCCGGTAAGAGCCGGAAAGCCAGTGGCCAAGGTCCACGTAAGCGCAGCGGGAGGAGCAGAAAGGAGAACCTTCTGCGGCGGGCTGGCCACAGATGGGACATTCTTTTTTCATGCAACGCACTCCGAAAGGGAAGGGGTCCTGCGGGTTCTTGTGGCTTCCAGCAGGCGCAGGGGGGAATAACCGGCAATATCAAAGTTGCAGGGATCCTCGGCGGCGGCATGCCTGAGGATCTCCATGATGCGCTGGGCATCTTCCTTGGCGGGCAGGCGCGGGAAATCCATGACGATCATGCCGGAGAGGTTGCGCAGACGTACCTGACGGGCGATTTCCCGGGCGGCGTCCATGCAAAAGGCGGTTTTGGGGGCAGCCCCGGAATTGATGTCAATCGCCACGAGGGCTTCGGTGGGTTCGATGACAAGGTTGCCGCCGGGAATGGGAACCGTGCGTGCAAGCAGGCCATCGATGCTGTCGCAAAGCCCCAGGGATTCAAAAAAGGATTCTCCTGCGCTTTCGTAAACAAGGCGGTTGGAGAGGTCAGGGGCCATGCCTTCCAGCCAGTCCTTTAAAAAGGGATTTGGCAGGGTTGATATGATCTGTTCCGGCGTGGCGGGAACATCGGTGATGATGCGCATCGGCGCACTCATGCCAGAAAAGGATTGGCCCTTTTCAAGAATATTCTGGCCAAGCCGCGACAGAAAGGATGCTTCTGCCAGAAGGGCCGCTTCCGTTGCCTGGCTGGCCTGTGCGCGGAGAATGAAACCGCCGGGCAGTCCGGATTCCTGAAGAATGGTTTTGCTCCCGGCGCATGCGGGGATGTCTTTTGCGCGCCGCGAGAGGAAAATGCTGCTTTCTCCGGGAAGATGAATGCAGAAACGCCCTGGCAGGGAAAGGCTGGAAGAAAGGCTGGGCAGCTTGCTGCGGAAAGCTTCAGCCTTGACCTGAACGATGTGGCGGCTTCCTGAAGGAAGGCCTGCCGGGGCTTTGCTGGCGTCCATGAAGCCTTCGCCGTGCGGGCCAAGGTCAATGAAGGTTCCTGCGGCGTCCGTGTTGCGGATGTGGCCCGAAAGGATGGCCCCGAAACGGAGCTGGCCGGGGCGGTCAACCTCAAGTGCGGTGATGTACCCCCCCCTTTCCACCATGGCGGCCATGTGTGCGCCGCGGTATGTTCCGATGGCAAGAATGCTCACGGCAACCCAGGAAAACCCAGCCCCTTGAGGAGCTGTGTGGTTTCAAAGAGTGGCAGGCCAACCACATTGCTGAAGCTGCCGGAAATGAAGCGGATGTAGCGTGCTGCGCGGCCCTGAATGCCATATCCGCCGGCCTTGTCGTTGCCTTCTCCACTCGCGATGTAATCGGCGATTTCGGCTTCGGACAGGTTTTTGAAGGTAACAGTGGTCTGGACGACACGGGTTTTCATGCGGCCATCTGGCGCCATGACGCAAAGGCCGGTATAAACACGGTGGCGTCGTCCGGAAAGCAGGCGAAGGCGCTTGATGGCATCCTTTTCATTTTCAGGCTTGTGAAGCATGCGGCGACCGCAGACAACAATGGTGTCGGCGGCAAGGATGAAATCGCCTGAATGGCGCGGGGCCACAGCCTTTGCCTTTTCTTCGGCAATCCGGCGCGCATACGCCAGGGGTGTTTCGTTTTTTGTGGGGGTTTCATCCGTTTCGGCGGGATCAATGGCGGCAGGTACAAGGCCAACCTGTTCCAGCAGGGCCTTGCGCCGAGGGGAAGCCGAGGCGAGGATGAGCGCGTTCATGGGAGGGGTTACTTGAAGCGGAAGGAAATGCGGCCCTTTGTCAGGTCATAAGGGGTCATTTCAACAGTGACCCGGTCGCCGGCGAGAACGCGGATGCGGTTCTTGCGCATCTTGCCCGAGGTGTGGGCAAGGACTTCGTGGTCATTGTCCAGCTTGACGCGGAACATGGCGTTGGGAAGGAGTTCCGTCACAATGCCGCTGAATTCGATAAGGTCTTCTTTTGCCATGGATATACACTCTGGGTGTGGGAATGGATGGGAGTATGAAGGGTTATTGCGCCATCTCCCGCAAAAAATCAATCTTTTTCTCTGTCATGGAACAATTCCCGTTGGTCAGGCGCATCAGGCAGACAGATCAGGTGCTGGGGGGCTGGTTTTACAAGTCGGGTGTGTCCTGATTGTCCGATTCGCGATGGATATTTGCGCCGCATCCCCGTAATTTTTCCACCACATTTTCATAACCGCGATCCAGATGGTAGATGCGGCGGATGGTGGTTTCACCTTCCGCAGCAAGTGCTGCCAGCACCAGCGAGAACGATGCACGCAGGTCGGTGGCCATTACGGGGGCACCGGAAAGTTTGGGTACGCCCCGCACCAGAACCGATGACTGGTGGATGGTAATATCAGCACCCATGCGCATGAGCTCCGGAACATGCATGAAGCGGTTTTCAAAAATGGTTTCGGTAATCATGGAGGCCCCTTCCGCCAGCGTCATCAGCGCCATGAACTGGGCTTGCAGGTCGGTAGGGAAGCCTGGGTAAGGCTCGGTCATGATGTCCACGCCCAGAAGGGGGCCACTGGTGCGCCCAACGGTAATGGAATCCGCCGTTATTTCAATATCGGCGCCTGCTTCGACAAGTTTGCCGAGGGCGCACTGCAAATGGTCTGCACGCGCGCCTTCCAGCGTGATGCGGCCACCCGTTGCCATGGCTGCCATGGCGTAGGTTCCAGCCTCAATCCGGTCGGGCATGACGCGGTGACGTGCTCCGGAAAGAGCTGTTTTCCCTTGAATGCGCAAGGTGTCTGTCCCAATGCCGGAAATGTCGGCTCCCATGGAAACAAGGCATGAGGCAAGGTCTTCAATCTCGGGCTCGCGGGCAGCGTTTTCCATGAGGGTTTCGCCGTGGGCGAGGGTGGCGGCCATGAGGATGTTTTGCGTGGCGCCAACAGATACCTTCGGGAAAATGATTCTGGCTCCGGAAAGGCCGGAAGGGGCTTCTGCCTTGATGTAGCCATCCTTGATGGTGATGGTGGCGCCCATGTCTTCAAGCGCCTTGAGGTGCATGTCCACCGGGCGGGTGCCAATGGCGCAGCCGCCGGGGAGGGAAACCGTGGCGGTTCCGCATCTGGCAAGCAGGGGGCCGAGGACAAGAACACTGGCCCGCATGGTGCGGACAAGGTCGTAATGCGCAAGGGTTGATGTGATGGTGGGGACGTGGAAGGAAAGGGCCCGTCCAGCCCCTTCGCCCATGTCTTCCGGAGAGATGGTGGCACCAAGGGAGGCCAGGAGTTTTGAAAGGGTGCGGATGTCCGCAAGGTCGGGAATGTTTTCAAGGACAAGGGGAGAATCGGTGAGCAGGCTTGCCACCATGAGGGGAAGGGCGGCGTTCTTGGCACCACTGATCCGGATGGTGCCGCTGAGCGGGGTTCCTCCAACAATTCTCAGCTGGTCCATGTTTCAATCCTTTTTTTTGGCAGGTATTTGCTGTCCTGTCGCGCGGCCCTGCTGTTGGGCCTTGCGGCGTGCGATGTTCTGGCGCAAGGCGGCAGCAAGGCGCTTTTGGCGCGCATCCTTTGCGACGGGGTCCTTGCGCGGTGGCTGTTCTTGCAAATGGCTCATGACAAGGATTCATAAGCGGCATTTCCGCATGACGCAAGGGGCTTTCGGGAATGGATAAAAAAGGATAAAAATGCGCTTGCAAGGGTTTGGGGGCTTGTGTATGTTGTCGCCACTTTCGGTTTGGAGCCACGCTGCCGTAGCTCAGGGGTAGAGCACCCCCTTGGTAAGGGGGAGGTCCAGAGTTCAAATCTCTGCGGCAGCACCATTTTTCAACGTTGTTGTGTCATGGTGCTGCTCCGGCCAAATAGTGAATGAGGATGCATGTTCATTACTCAAGATGGCGCAGCTGATCACATTTCCAGTCGCCGCGCATTCATGAAACAGGGGTCGCTTTTTGTGGCTTCGGCAGCCATGCTGTCGGCCATGCCGGCGTTTGCCGCAATCCCGCTTCCTGTTCGCAAGCCCCCCGTGAAGCGGATTCTCAGCCTTTATGATGAAGGGCGGAAGAATCGCATCCGCATTCCTTATCATGATGGGGAAAATTATCTTTCCGATGCGATGGATGACCTGGCCTGGTTCATGCGGGACCACCGCACGGGCGAAGCGCACGTGATAGATCCAAAGCTTCTGGATTACATGTATCTGGTGCATGCGCGTTCCGGTTCGGATGAACCCCTGCATGTCATTTCCGGTTATCGCTCAAAAGCCACCAATGACCGCTTGCGCAAAACCATGGATGGTGTTGCCAAGAACAGTTACCACCTGCTGGGCCGTGCGGTGGATTTCCGCCTGCCGGACGTGAAGCTGAGCTTTGTGCGCAAGGTGGCATTGGCCATCCGTGGCGGCGGCGTCGGCTATTATCCGTCGCACCATTTTATCCATATTGACAGCGGCCCCATCCGCAAGTGGTGAGTTTCGAGTGCGCTGTTTGAGAAAAAAAAGGCGGGTAAACCGCTTTTTTTTGTCTCTTTTTCGAGATATGCGTTTCATGCATGGCGTTATGCGTTTTTAAACCAAAAAGGGCATGGACATCATTGTCCCTTTTGTGAATACTGCCTCCTGTCGTGCATTCACACTCATCCCCCTTTCTTTATATGAATCTGGAGATTTTGAATGAAATTCAGCAAGAAGGACCTTCTGCGCAACCTTGGCGCTGCCGAGAATACCAACCTTGGGGACGATGAAAGCATCATGGTTGAGATGGTGTCCGGGGAGCTTTCCGAAACAGGGAAGTTGGAAAGTGTCCAGAGGAGGTCCTATGCTGAAATCAAGCAAATGGAAGGGACGTCCGGGACCATCATTTCTGCGAAGATCGTGACTGAAAAGCTGGAAATGGCCCAGGAAGGAATTGGCCGGATACAGGAAGCCGCCAGCAAGGGCGAATTTAATTGGAATTTTGTACAAGGAATCCAGGAAACCATTCATGAACTTCACGCACTTAAGGATGCCGGGGAGATCAAGCCTGGTTCTGAAGATGATGCGGATATGAAGGATTTCCAGAAGATCGAGAGGTCCTTGAAAAAAAACGGTGAACAGAGTTTTCCTGTTATCATGCCGGTGGAAATGTTCCTGGAAATTTTGGAAAAAACAGAGGGATCCGCCAAGCTTTCTTCTGGCGCTGAAACCTTCTTTGCCCAAGCAGGCTCTCCGACGGATATGCCGATCGCCTTCTCTGCGGATTATGTGCCATTTCCGATTTCCCAGGTTTTTGAATGCGCCTTTTCCGAAGTTGTGCTTCCTTCCGGCTACCTCAGGAACATTCTTGCGGGAAAAGCTGATCCGGATGAAATGGGATTGATGATCTCCATGGCGGACCAGATTATTGAAGAAACAAAGGATTTTATAGATCAGCAGAAATGCATGTTCAGTGATGTGGAATGCTTTATTGTGGCGCAGGAAGTTGATGATGAAGTATTTGTCATGGCCCAGACGGCGACCATGTACAACAAGGATTTCGACGATGCGCAGATGGCAGACCTGTTGACGGCTTTCCGTTATTCGGCCACCCAGATATCAGAAGGGAAATTTAGTAATTTTACGGCGATCCACTGTCAGGTCTGGTCCCATCGCCTGAGACAGGACATGGAACAGAAGCCGCAATGGAAATCCACCCTGAAAACGGGGATGGACCTGAAGGAGGATTTCGGGAAGGCGGCCAAGAAATCCATCGGGTTCAAACCCCAGAAGCCCGTAAATGAAAAATCACTTAAACAGAAAGCCTTGCAGCACCAGAGGGTTAATAAGCCAAAGGCTCATCCGCTCAAGGCTAAGTTGCGTTCCATGAATCAAAAGAAGCTGCATTCTTCGGCGCCTTCCATGGTTCCTGAAAAAAATAAGTAGAGAAGGTGTAAGATGGCTTGGTCCGAGAACAAGATTGCTTCCGAAATCGGCCTGCCGTTCCGGCTAAAGCCTGGGCGTCCGGTTGTTTGTGCCTGCGAAGGGATGAACAAGGAAGGGAACATTTTTTTTGGCATGAAGGCGGAAGTTCACCTTTGTGGCGACAACCACCGCATGGATCTTATTGTCAGCAACTGGCAGATTGACCTTGGCAAGGTTGATCCCGCCAAGATCGGCATGAAGCCTGATCCATCCATTAATCTTGGGCCGGTGCTGTATATCCAGCTTGAGCGCAATCGCCAGGGGGATTTCGAGTTTTCCAGGGCATCCATCGGCAAAAGCGCCGGAATTTGTTTTGCCCCAAGTTATGAGCGCCCGGTGCTTGAAACCTTCTATAATGCGGCAAATGCCATTTCAAGTGGATGCATGGTTGATGTGGAGGATCTCTGGCTGAAAGCCATGCTGGGGAATCTTTCATCCATGGTTATTGGCGCCAAAGTTGAACACAAAACGTTACCCTGGGTGGAAAGCCTGCCGGAAGACATGGTTGGGCAGCCCGAACCCCGCAAGCCCATTGGTTACAAGCCTGAAGCGCCGGGGAATAGCCATTCTTCGGTAAAGAATGGAAAGCCACTCAAGCATCCCCGCCTATCCATAACCAAGCCTGCGACGTACCGCCCCAGGGTTCCTGGACGCGAATGATTGTCCATGCGGTGATGCAAAAAAAGCCCCGGTCTGTCCGGGGCTTTTTTTATGGGGTTTTGCAGGAAATGAGAAGCGGTGTGTGATCCGAGGCTTTTTCCATGCCGCGTGGGGTTTTGTCCACTTCGCAGGATATGAGCCGGTCAGCCATACGGGGGGAGAGCAGGGCATGGTCAATCCGGATGCCATCGTTCTTCTGCCATGCGCCGCCCTGATAATCCCAGAAGGTGTAGCCGGGCGTTTCCGGGTGCAGGGTGCGCCAAGCGTCAGTTAGCCCCATGAAGCAAAGTTGGCGCCATGCCGCACGTGTGTCCGGGTGCATGAGGGCATCTCCTTTCCAGCGGGCGGGGGTGGCGGCATCAAAGTCTTCCGGGATGACGTTGAAGTCGCCAGCAAGGATGAAATCCTGCCCGGACGCCAGCATGTTTCCCGTGTGTGCGGCAAGCCTGCCCATGAAGTCCATTTTCCGGATGAATTTTTCGCTTGTTGGCGGGTTGCCGTTGGGCGCGTAAACCGAAGCCATGCGGATGCCGGCGATGGTTGCGGAGACAAGACGGGCTTCCGTGGCCTCTTTTTCGCCGGGCAGGTGTTTTTGCACATCACGGAGGGGCAGGCGGGAGAGGATGGCAACGCCATTGTAACTTTTCTGTCCCAGCGTTGCGATGTGCGGAAAGCCAAGGGCGGAAAATTCCATGGCTGGAAAATCCAAATCCTCAACCTTGGTTTCCTGGAAAAGGAGAACATCCACATCGGCGCTTTCCAGCCATTTTGAGATGACGGGCATGCGGGCCCTGACGGAATTGACGTTCCAGGATGCGATGGTGATCTTGTTCATGACAGGTACGATATAGCTCTTGCGGCGGGCTGTCGAGGGGTTGTATGGTTCGGCCATGCTGAAACCTTATGCCTGTATCCCTGAAGAATCGCGTGGCCGTTTTCATTTTGAAAAGGATGATGACGGACGCACCTGTTTTGCGCGCGACCGTGATCGAATCATTCATTCCGGCGCATTCCGCAAAATGCAGTTCCGCTGCCAGGTGCTCCTGAGCATGGAGGGGGATTATTACCGTACGCGCCTCACCCACAGTATTGAAGTTGGGCAGATTGCGCGCGCCCTTGCGCGGCATCTTGGCCTGAATGAAGACCTTTCGGAGGCCATTGGCCTTGCGCATGATCTTGGTCACGCCCCTTTCGGACATATGGGCGGGGAGGTGCTGGATGAATGCATGGTGTCCTATGGCGGGTTTGACCATAACGATCACGCCTTGCGGGTTGTTGGTGTGCTGGAGAAACGCTATGCGGGGTTTGACGGGCTGAACCTGAGTTGGGAGGTCATCGAGGGACTTGCCAAGCATAATGGTCCGCTCCTGCCCCTGGAAGGGGATGCTGTGTTGCCCCCGGCCACGGCGGCCATTGATGCGGCCTGGCCGCTTGAGCTGGACAAGTTTGCTTCTGCGGAGGCGCAGGCGTCTGCGATATCCGATGATATTGCCTACAATACGCATGATATCGACGATGGTTTGCAGGCGGGCTTTTTTGATGTTTCCGAACTTGGGGAAATCTCTTTTGTGGCACCGGTTCTGGAGGGGATTTGCACACAGCATCCGGGGCTGGAGGAGGTGCGTCTCCGTCATGAGCTGATCCGGCGCCTGATTTCCATGCTTGTGTCAGACGTGGTCGAGGAAAGTCATGCCCGGATTTTGGCCCTCAACCCTGTTGGCGTGGATGATATTCGGCTGGCGGGCCATCCGGTCATTGCCTTTTCGGAGGGGATGCGCGCGCATGTGAATGAGCTTCGCCGATTCCTGTATGAACGGATGTATCGCAACCGCCACGTGAACCGTATCCGGCCAAAGATCCAGCAGGTGGTGAGTGATCTGTTTTCGCTCTACATGGAAAACCCTGATTGCCTTGCCCCGGAAGCTGTGGCATTGAAAGGAAACCAGCGGGCGCGTTTCATTGCGGATGCCCTCGCCGGGATGACGGATCGCTCCATCCTTGAAGATTATGACCAGATGTTCCATTCCTATCCTTATCCAAAGGTATGATATGAATATATTCAATGAGTTCAGAGAAGTTGTTGTAAAATCACTTGAAGTTATGGTGGCGGCGGGGAACTTGCCATCCGGGCTGGATTTTTCGCGCATTGCAATGGAGCCGCCGCGTGAGGCTTCCCATGGCGACATGGCCACCAATGCGGCGATGGTTCTGGCCAAGGCGGCAGGGTGCAAGCCGGTTGATCTGGCGCGTGCCCTTTCCGTGGAGCTGGCCAAGGATGAACGGGTGGTTTCGGTTGATATCGCAGGGCCTGGGTTCATCAATCTTAAGTTGCAGCCCTCGGTGTGGCAAAATGCCTTGCGCGGGATCCTTTCTGAAGGCGTTCGGTATGGCGACAGCACCATGGGGGCGGGGTGCCATGTGAATGTGGAATATGTGTCGGCCAATCCCACAGGGCCCATGCATACGGCCCATGCGCGCGGCGCGGTGTTTGGCGATGCGCTGGCGCGGTTGTTGCAGAAGGCCGGGTTTGATGTCACCAAGGAATATTATGTCAATGATGCCGGGCGGCAGGTGGAAATCCTCGGTCGTTCCACCTTTCTGCGCTACAAGGAGGCGCTGGGCGAGGATATTGGCGAAATTCCGCCGGGCTTTTATCCGGGCGAATACCTGAAGGAAATCGGGGTAAAGCTGGCGCAGGCCCACGGGGAATCGCTCAAGGCCTTGCCGGAAGAGGAATGGTTGCCGCTGGTGCGTGGTTTTGCCATCTCCGAAATGCTTGCGGAAATCAAGACAGACCTCATTTCCATGGGGGTAAACCATGATGTGTTTACGTCTGAACGCGCGCTGGTGGAAAGCGGCGCGGTGGAAAAGGCTTTTGCTACGCTGGTGGAAATGGGTCTGGTCTATGAAGGGGTGCTGGAACCGCCCAGGGGCAAGACGCCGGAGGATTGGGAGCCGCGTCCTCAAACCCTGTTCCGCGCCACGCAGTTTGGCGATGATGTGGACAGGCCCCTCAAGAAGTCGGATGGCAGCTGGACCTATTTCGCCAATGATATCGCCTATCATTTTGACAAATATTGCAGGGGGTTTTCCGAGCAGATTGACGTGCTTGGGGCTGATCATGGCGGTTATGTCAAGCGCATGCAATCCGCCCTGACGGCCATCTCGTGCGGCAAGGCGCGCCTGGATGTCAAGCTGATGCAGATGGTCTCCACACTGGATAATGGCGTTCCCGTGAGGATGAGCAAGCGGGCAGGGACGTTTGTCACCCTGCGGGATGTGCTCGACCGGGTGGGGCGTGACGTGGTGCGTTTCATCATGCTGACCCGCCGGAATGACCAGACTCTGGAATTTGATTATGCGAAGGTTACGGAGCAGTCGCGCGACAATCCTGTGTTTTACGTGCAGTATGCGTATGCGCGCTGCTGTTCGGTGATCCGCAATGCGGCGGAGATGTTTCCCGGGCTTGACGTGTCGGCGGCAGAGCTTGCCAAGGCGGACGTCGGGCGTCTGGGATCAGAGGAAGAATTGGCCCTGATGCGCCAGCTGGCGCTTTGGCCGCGCATGGTGGAGGCGGCTGCGGAAGCGCATGAGCCGCACCGGATTGCATACTATCTCATGGAAATTGCGGCAGCTTTCCATGCCCTGTGGACAAAAGGACGAGAAGATGCCAATCTGCGGTTCCTGTATCCGGATGATATGCCGCAAACAGTTGCCCATCTGGCACTGCTTGCCTCCGTGCAGACGGTACTGGCCTGTGGTTTTGATGTGATGGGTGTTGTCCCTGTTGAGGAGATGCGTTGATGACTTTGCAAATTGATCCCAATGTGCGTGAACAGTTTCGTGTCCGCGTGGAAGATGGCGTGAAGAAGAATATCCTTGCCAAGAAGCCGGTGATGATCGGCATTGCGGCCGTGGCCTTCATTGCGTTTGTCATGCTGCTTTCGGGTGCCTGGCGCTCGGATGAGGCGCTGGAAGGTGAAGGCGGGATTCCTGTGGTTTCGGCTGAGGATGGCGCCCTCAAGGTGAAGCCGGAAGGTGATGCCGCTTCCGTGAACATTCCTGGCCAGGACAGCCTGGTATATAACCAGATTGAAAGCGATGATGCCCCGGCGCCGGTTGAAAACCTGCTTCCGCCACCGGAAGTCCCGATGGTGCTGCCAAAGCCGCAAGCGGTTGTGCCAGCCCCGAAGCCGGCGGCCCCCGTTGTTGTGCGGGAAGAAGCGCCGAAACCCGTTGTGGCAGCCCCTGTCAGGGAAGCGCCATCCAGCGCCAGTGTCATTGTTGCGGGGGATTATCTTGTTCAGGTAGGGTCTTTGCCCAGCCGGACCAAGGCCGAACAGGAATGGGTGCGCTTGCAGAAGAAGTTCCCCAGCCAGCTGGGCAATCTGGAACTGCATATCCAGCAGGTTGATCTCGGTGCCAAGGGAATCTACTACCGCATCCAGGCCGGACCGTTGTCGGAAAGTGCGGCGCGGCAGACTTGCGCGGACCTGAAGTCCGGTGTTGGTGGCTGCCTTGTTGTCAAGCGTTGAAGAAAGAAAGCCGGCGCCGGTCATCTTCGGGATGGCCGGTCCGGTTTTGAGCCCTGAGGAATGCACTTTTTTTCAAAAGGTGCGTCCTTTGGGGTTCATTCTTTTTGCGCGGAATTGTGAAACGGAAACGCAAGTTTCCGCTTTGACGGCAGAGTTGCGGGCATTGACGGGCCGCCCGATGACACCCATCCTCATTGACGAGGAGGGGGGGCGTGTGGCCCGCTTGAAAGCCCCCGGTTTTCCAGAGTTTCCACCCGCCCGGTATTTTGGTGACATGGCCATGCGCGACCGTGAGGCGGCGCGGCGTGCCGTGTTTGAAAACGCCCGGGAAATCGGTTTCCTGTTGCTCCGCATGGGGGTCAATGTCAATTGTGCGCCCGTGCTGGACATTCCGGTTCCTGATGCACACGAAATTATTGGAGACCGTGCGTTTGGAGCTGATCCATCCCTGGTTTCCGAATTGGGGATTGCCGCCTGCGAAGGGTATCTTGCCGCAGGGATTGTTCCGGTGATCAAGCATATTCCGGGGCATGGACGGGCTCTGGTGGATAGCCATGCCGAGCTTCCGCGCGTCAATGAAAGCCCGTTTTTGCTTGAGGTGGTGGATTTTGCGCCTTTCCGAGCCGTGGCGCAGCGCCCTTGGGGGCGGCATGTATGGGCCATGACGGCGCATGTGCTTTATACGTCGATGGATCCGCATCAGCCGGCAACGCTTTCGCAGGAAATCGTGCGGCACGTCATTCGTGAAAATATCGGGTTTACGGGAACGCTCATCAGCGATGACCTTTCGATGGGAGCGTTGTCCGGAAATTTGGCGGAGCGTACTTCAGCCGCGCTGTCTGCGGGCATGGATGTTGTCCTGCACTGCAACGGGAAAATGGAAGAAATGCAGGAGGTGGCGGCTGCGATCCCCCCCATGCGCATGGACAGTCTTGCGCGCCTGCATGGCATGGCTCTTGGTTGATTGGAAGGAATGAAAAATGGGACTTGGTTTTTCGGAACTGATGATTGTGCTGGTGATTGTCCTCATCCTTTTCGGGGCAGGCAAGCTGCCGAAGGTGATGAGTGAAATGGGACGCGGGGTCAAAGGATTCCGCGAGGGGATGAAGGAAGGCGATGCGCCAGTCAAAGCTGAAAAAAACAAAAAGCCATCCCTGCCAGATGATGTTGTGAAATAAGTCCCATGGTTTTCCATGTTTGATCTTGGTTGGGGCGAAATCCTTCTGTGCGCGGTCGTTGCCCTTCTGGTGGCGGGGCCAGAGGATGTTCCTCGCCTGATGCGCAGCGCAGGGGTGTTGATGGGGAAGGTGCGACGCTTCGGCCATTCCCTGGAAGTCATGCTGGACGGGTTCATTGCCCAGTCCGAGGCGGAGAGTGGCCTGACCGGGAATGATCCCATGCAGGGCAAGGTTCAGGGGGATATTCCCTGTTCTGAACCGGCGATGGAGGAAGATGAACCGGACTTTCATCCGCCTGAAGCCGGAGGAAAGGCGTCATGACGCATGGAAAATCCATACGTCCTGCCGGACATGCCGAAAAATCTCCCCCCCGGAAAGCCGGGCGGCCGAAATCCGGAGGGGATGCGCAAAAAACCGCACCCCTGTCGCGGGCGCAATCGCTTGGTTCCACGACCATTGAAAGCCAGCCCATCGCAGTGCACCTGCAGGAGTTGCGCAACCGCCTTCTGGTGGTTGCCGTTGTGGGGATTCTGGCTTTTGCGGGTTGCTATTATTTTGCGCCATTCATTTATGGTTTCCTGGTTCGTCCGCTGGCAGAAACCATGGCGGGAGAAAATCGCAGGCTCATTTACACCAGCCTGACGGAAGCCTTTTTCACCTATGTGCGGGTTTCCTTTTTTTCATCAGCCTGCATTACCCTGCCCGTCATCCTGGGGCAGGCATGGCGTTTTGTGGCCCCGGGCCTTTACAGGCGTGAGCGGCGCGCGGTGTTTCCTTTCCTGATCGCCACGCCTGTCCTGTTTTTCATTGGGGCGGCAGTTGTGTATTATCTCGTGTTTCCCGTGGCCTGGAAGTTTTTCCTGTCCTTTGAAGGCGGGACGGTTTCCGGGCTTCCCATCCAGCTTGAGGCGCGGGTGGGTGAATACCTGTCGCTGGTGATGGCGCTTGTCTTTGCATTTGGACTCGCCTTCCAGCTTCCTGTCGTCCTGCTGCTGCTGGCCCGGGCCGGGCTCATTTCCGCAAAGTCCCTGACGTCACGCAGGCGTGTGGCCATTCTCCTCATCTTTGTTGTGGCTGCCATCCTCACGCCGCCCGACGTTGTGAGCCAGGTCAGCCTTGCCCTGCCGATGTGGCTGCTTTTTGAAGGTTCCATCGCCATGATTCGGATGCAAGAAAAACGTCATGCAATGGGCATAAAAAAAGAGCCATAAGAGCCATAGACAGGGTAGAAAAATCATGTCGGCGGGAGTATAAGGAAGCATAACAACCCCTTATGGTGGAGAGAACCATGCACGACATGCGCAGCATCCGCGAAAACCCGACGGCTTTTGACAGCGCCCTTGCCCGCCGGGGGATCGCCCCGCTTTCCCCAACCCTGCTGGAACTGGATGCGAAACGCCGTGCGGCGCAAACGGCTTTTCAGGAAATGCAGGCCCGCCGCAACGAGGCCTCGCGCGAAATCGGACAGATCAAGTCCCAGGGCGGTGATGCGTCTGCGCTGATGGAAGAGGTGGCGCAGCTCAAGGTTCGTATGCCAGAGCTTGAGGCCGAGGACAAATCGCTGGGAGAGGAACTGGATGGCATTCTGACCACCACGCCCAACCTGTTGGCGGATGATGTTCCGGAAGGGCCGGATGAAAGCCATAACAAGGAAGTGCGGTGCTGGGGCGAACCGCGCGCCATCGAAAACCCGAAGAACCACGCCGAACTTGGCGAGGCACTGGGCCTCATGGATTTTGCGTCTGCAGCCAAGCTTGCCGGCGCGCGGTTTACCATCCTCAAGGGAGCGCTCTGCCAGCTTGAACGCGCGCTGGGCCAGTTCATGCTCGACCTGCATACCCGCAAATTTGGCTATACCGAATGTTCGGTGCCCATTTTGGTGAACGATGCCACCATGTTTGGTACGGGCCAGCTGCCAAAGTTTGCAGAAGACCTTTTCCGCACCACGGATGGCCGCTGGCTGATCCCCACAGCAGAAGTTTCGCTCACCAACATGGTGGCGGATTCCATTATTGAAGAAAGCGTTCTGCCCCTGCGGGTGACGGCGCTGACGCCCTGCTTCCGTGCTGAAGCCGGGGCGGCGGGCAAGGATACGCACGGCATGCTGCGGCAGCACCAGTTCTGGAAGGTGGAGATGGTAAGCATCACTACGCCGGAGCAGTCCTGCGCCGAACATGAACGCATGACCGGGGCGGCAGAGGAAGTCCTCAAGCAGCTGAACATTCCGTTCCGCACCATTGTGCTTTGCAGCGGCGACACCGGCTTTTCGGCCAACAAGACCTATGATATCGAGGCATGGCTTCCGGGGCAGCAGCGCTACCGCGAAATCTCCAGCTGTTCCAACTGCGGGGACTTCCAGGCGCGGCGCATGAAAGCGCGTTTCCGCAAGGCGGGTGCCAAGGGTGGCGAGTTTGCCCATACCCTGAACGGTTCAGGTCTGGCGGTTGGACGCACACTCATTGCGGTGATGGAAAACTACCAGCAGCCCGATGGATCGATTGTGGTGCCGGAAGTTCTGCGTTCCTACATGGGCGGTGTCGAGGTGATCCGCTGATGCGGATCCTGCTGGTCAATGACGACGGGATTCACGCGCCAGGCCTTGCCGTGCTGGAGGAAATCGTCCGGGAACTGACGGATGATGTCTGGGTGGTCGCGCCGCAAACCGAGCAAACGGCAATGTCGCACGCCCTTACAACGCATCGGCCATTGCGCATTCATCAGCACGATGAGCGGCATTTCTCGGTGGACGGCACTCCGGCGGATTGCGTCCTTCTGGCCCTGCGTCAGATCATGGTGGAAAAAATGCCAGATTTTGTGCTGTCGGGCATCAATATGGGGCCTAACATTTCTTCGGACATTTTCTATTCCGGTACAGTGGCTGCGGCCATGGAGGCCGGGATTGTAGGCATTCCGGCCATTGCCTTGAGCCAGTGTCGGGTTTCAAGAAGCGAGATAAACTGGAACGTGGCAAAGAGGCAGGGGCCCGGCATCATCCGCAAGATAATGGAAAATGGAGTTCCCAAGGGAACGCTGCTCAACGTCAATTTTCCTGCGGTTGCGGGCGATGGGGAATGTCCGGTGAAAGTGGTGCGGCAGGGAAACCGTTTTGTTTCGAGCAAGGTGGAAAAGCGGGAGGATCCCCGCGGGCGCATCTACTACTGGAATGCGGGTGGCCGCAATATCCTCGCGGCGGAAGTGGACACCGACCTTGCGCAGGTGCAGGCGGGGGGGATTTCCATAACCCCAATTTCGCTTGATCTTACGCATCTTTCGGCCATTGCGGCGCTGGAGAAAGTGTTTGTATGAGCTTTGACGCCCGAAAAATGCGCACCCTGCTGGTGAATGACGACGGCATTTCCGCCCCCGGCCTTGCGGTGCTTGAGGAAATCGCGCGCGCCCTGTCGGACGACGTGTGGGTGGTTGCGCCGCAAACCGAGCAATCGGCGATATCGCATGCGTTGACATTGCGCCAGCCTATCAGGGTTCATCAACATGATGAAAAGCGGTTTTCCATCACGGGAACGCCAGCGGATTGTGTCCAGATTGCCTTGCTGGAGCTTGTGGGCATGACAGATGGGCGAAAGCCGGACCTGGTGCTTTCCGGCATCAACATGGGGCCAAACCTGGCGGATGACCTTGTGTATTCAGGAACATTGGGCGCGGCGATGGAAGCTGCCATGTTTGGGGTTCCAGCCATGGCCCTCAGCCAATTCATTGTTGGGGGAGAGCCCGTGAACTGGGCGGTGGCCAGAAAGCAGGGGGCAGATATTGTCCGGGCCCTTCTCAAGGCCGGCGGCGCGAACGGTTCCTGTTTCAATATCAATTTTCCGGCTGTTTCTGGAGACGTGCCCTGTCCGGTCAAGGTGGTGCGGCAAGGTGTGGAGAGCTATGCGGGAAGTTTTGAGGGACGCAAGGATCCTCGTGGACATTCCTATTACTGGAATGCGGGTCGCCGAAAGGCACCGGACGCGTTTGATGGACGGGATGATGATGTAACCCATGTGCATGCAGGGGGGATTTCGGTTACGCCCCTCCGGCTGGACTGGACGCATGAGGAAGCCATGAAAGGGCTTGAGGGCGTGTTTGCATGAATTTTGATGCCCGGAAAATCCGCCTCATCATGCATCTCCGCAAGTCCGGGATTGTGGATACCAATGTGCTTTCGGCTATTGAACGGGTGCCACGCGAGGTGTTCGTGCCGGAAGAGTTTTCAGACAAGACATGGGAAGATGTGGCCCTGCCGATCGGTTATGGCCAGACCATCAGTCAACCGCTGGTGGTGGCGCTGATGACGCAGGCGCTGGAAATCCATCCGCAGCACAAGGTTCTGGAGGTGGGAACGGGGTCCGGTTACCAGGCGGCAGTGCTGTCCTGCCTGTGTCGCCGCCTTTATACCATCGAGCGCATCAAGTCCTTGCTCAAGATGGCGGAACAGCGGTTTGTCAAAATGCGTGTTCACAACATCACTGCCATTTGCGGTGATGGCATGAAGGGATGGCCCGCCCAGGCACCGTTTGACCGCATCATTGCAACGGCAGCGGGTGGGGAGGAGCCACCGCCCGCGCTGCTGGAGCAGATGGCCATTGGCGGCGTTATGGTCATGCCGCTCAGCATGGATGCGCTGACGCAACGCATTGTCCGTTTCCGCCGGACGGAAACCGGGTTTTCGCGGGAGGATTTGTGGCCCGTCCGTTTTGTGCCGCTGCTGCCAAATGTGGCCAATGAAGGGGAGGGACCATGAGGCGTTGCGTGGCGCTGGTGGCGGTCGTCCTTCTTGCGGGGTGCTCTCGTTCCGGAGGGCCGGCACCGGTAACCCATAGTGGTGCGCAAAGGTTGCCCCGTGGTGAAATGATGGTTACGGTTCTCCCCGGTGATACGGCATGGGAAATCGCCCAACGCAACAAGGTTTCCCTGCGCGACTTCCTCGATGCCAACGCCTTGCTTCCCCCTTATGGATTGAATGTGGGGGATCGTCTCAAGATTCCGTTTCCGGCCACCTACAAAACCATGCCGGGCGATGATGTGCGCAGCGTTGCGCGCATGTTTGGCGTGAGTGCGGCAGAGCTTGTGCGCTTCAATGACATGAAGCCGCCATATGCCCTGCCTGCAGGGCAGGTGCTGCGCCTGCCGGGGAAAGGGCATGAGCGGGTGGCTTTGCAGAAACCTGCAGCGCCTGTGCGGTCCCTTGTAAAATCTGGCGCGTCAGTGTCTCCTGCGGCCAAACCCAGCCCCGTCAGAAAACCCGTCCAGCCTGTTTCCACCTCCGGCCTTTCCGATCCTGGGCGGTTCAGTTGGCCTTTGCAGGGCAAGATCCTGTCCGGGTTTGGCAAGAAAACAGGTGGTGGACAGAATGATGGCCTGAATATCGGAGGGGCGCGGGGCGCACCGGTTCGGGCAGCCGCGGATGGCGTTGTTGCTTATGCCGATGATGGCATCAAGAGCTATGGAAACCTTGTTCTTGTACGTCATGGCGGTGGTTACACCACAGCTTATGCCCATCTTGGGAAAACACTCGTGAAGAAGGGCGCCCGCATTGCGCGGGGAGAAAGCCTGGGAACGGTTGGCAGTAGCGGAACTGTGGATACGCCGCAGCTGCATTTTGAAATCCGCAAGGGGCGGGAACCCCTTGATCCCGGAAAATTTCTGGGAAAATTCTGACAGGAATAGCGTAAAAATGACACATGAACATGACAAACGCCTTCTGGCGGCAGCCGTGAACAGGGATATGGTGGACGTGGAAACTTGTTTGTGGCGTGGCGCGGATGTGGAGGCCAGGGATGCGCATGGACGGACGGCGCTTTACCATGCCGTGCGGCTGGGAGACATGAATCTTGCCCGCCTTCTCCGCCAGCATGATGCGCGCATGGATGTTGTGGATGAAAAGGATGGATGGCCAATGCTGATGTGGCCGGTGTCTGTCGGGAATCATGAGATGGTGGATTTCCTGCTGCGCTGTGGCGTTTCGCCCGCGCTGCCCAACAGCAAGGGGGAAACGGCGCTGCATCTGGCCGCGCTGAGGCGGGATGTCAGGATGGCGTCCATGCTTGTCCTGTGGGGGAAAAAGGACATCATCGATGTTCCGGATGTGCGGGGCCAAACCCCAAGACAGATTTGGCCGCAGCTTGACGATGTGCATGAGATGCGCCGCAACCGGGAAGATACTGCAAATCTTTCTTATGTAAACGCCCAGCTGTTCAAGGCTGTAACCGCCAAGGAACATGAGAAGGTCCGTGGGTTGCTCAATCCTGGGTATCTTGCGCGCATGTTCTGGGGGGCGGCGGATGTGAATGTTGCCTCCTGCGCAGATGGGCGAACGGTCCTGATGGAAGCCATTTTGAACAATGACGAAAAGATGGTGGATATTCTGCTGATCGCGGGTGCGGATGTGAACCGGAGAGATAATCTCGGGCGAACGGTTGTTCATATGGCGGCATGCCGTTCGTCGCACAGGAACATGATCCTTGCGGTCAAGCATGCGCCACATCTTCTGGAAGAGGAACATCTTTTCAGGAAAACACCGCTTTGGCTGGCTGCGCATAACCGCAACGCCATGGCTGTGGAAGTTCTGCTCGCGGCAGGAGCGGATCCTGATCGTGTGGATGGCGAGTTTGGCATTCGTCCATCCAGGGAATGGCCCGAGGTTGCTGTTATTGCCGGTAAACTGAAAAAGCAAACGGGACTTTCCGTGCCAAAGCTGGAAAACCTGCCTGTTCGTTAACCATGTTTCTTCTTTGGGTGATATTCCTTTTTGTTATGTATTCATTAAGGAATTTAACCAAAGATAACGTCAACGAAGGAGTAGGCTATGGAGGCATTCCGCCATATCGATCACGCCTTTTTGCCATGGGGATCGGACACGATCGGGGATGGGGCGTTGGCGCGTATTCTTGCGGCATCCATGGATCTTGCCTATGAGTGGGACCTTCTTTCCGACAATGTTCGCTGGTTTGGGCCGACAGATGAATTTTTTGGCGAGCGTCTCAAAACCCGGATTGCTCTTGGAAAAAGTTATTCGGAACTTGTGAGTTCGGAAGATGCTGCCCAGCGCAGGACCGCGCTTGAGGAACATTACCGGACGTCTGGCTCCCTTTATGAATGTGAGTATCGCCTCCACATGGCCAACGGGTCTTTCCGCTGGGTGCATGACAAGGGGCGCGTGGAAATCTCGGCAGATGGGGAGCCCCGGCGCATGCGGGGCATTATCCGCATGATCGAGCAGCGCAAGCAGCAGGAAGGTCATCTGGCCTATGCGGCGAGCTTTGATAACCTGACAGGCCATTACAACCGTGAACGCCTGCATTCGGCGCTTCAGGAAATCATTACGCAATCGGAACGCTATTCCAGTGCGGGCGGGTATCTCTGTATCGGAATTGACCGCATGTCCCTGATTAATGAGGGATATGGCCACGAAGCAGCTGATGAAGCGATTATCGGTGCGGGAAAGCGTTTGGAAAACCTGCTGCGCAACAGCGATCTGCTGGGGCGTATGGGTGGGGACGTGTTCGGGATTATCCTGCAAAGCTGTTCGGATGATCATATGCCCAAGGTGGCCGAGAAAATCCTGGCATCCTTCCGGGAAAGTCCCATTGAAACGCCGCAGGGGGCATTCCACTTTACGGTATCCATTGGCGGCATTGTTTTCCCGATGAATGGCATTGGTGCCAGTGACGTCATGACGCGGGCGGAAAGCGCCCTGCATGCCGCAAAACTTCAGGGGCGTGACCGGTTTGTCCCATGGGAGGATGAAACCTTCCAGCATGATGTGCAGCGTGGTTACGTGGAAATGGGGGAACAGACCCTTCAGGCGCTCAAGGATGGACGCTTGCTGCTGGCTTATCAGCCGGTGGTGGATGCGACAACGGGCACGCCTACCTTTTATGAAGCCCTGCTGCGCATGATCGGGGAAGACAAGCAGATCATTGGTGCCGGTGATTTTATTCCCGCCATTGAACGCCTGGGCCTTTCCCGGACGATTGACCGCTATGTCCTGGACATGTCTGTACGCGAACTTGAGGAATCTCCAGATCTTTCCATTGCCATGAACATCTCCGGCATTACAGTCAGTGATGGTTCATGGCTTGAGCATCTTGTGGAATTGGTTGGAACCCGCCCTGAAATTGCCAAGCGGCTGATTGTCGAAATCACGGAAACCGTGGCCATGAGTGACATGGGGATCTCCATGGCGTTTTCACGCCGCCTGCATGAGCTGGGTTGCCAGGTGTCGATTGACGATTTTGGCGTGGGGTACACATCCTTCCGCCATATCCGCACACTTGATCCGGACATTGTGAAAATTGATGGATCTTATATCCTCAACATGCCCAAGAGCCGCCATGATGAGCTGTTTGTCCATACCCTGCAGGAGCTTGCGCAGGGGATGAACATCAAGACGGTGGCGGAGTGCGTGGAAAATGCCGATGTTGCACAGAAGCTCGTGCGGCAAGGCGTCACTCTCCTGCAGGGCTACTATTTCGGTTATCCAAAAATCGAAAAAACATGGATGGCGGGAAAATCCGTCCCCTGTTTTTCCTGATCAGCCTTGGGCAGACGTGTCATAGGCCTTGAGGGCCAGCGCGCCATAAACTGAAGAAGGCCCGCCGCCCATGGAAATGGCCACACCGATGGCTTCCACCACTTCCTCACGGGTGGCGCCCGCCTTGACAAGCGCATGGGCGTGATGGGCAAGGCAGCCTTCACAGTGGGACGCAATGCCCAGCGCAAAAGCGATCAGCTCCTTGGTCTTGTGGGAGAGGGCGCCATCCTTTGTTGTTGTCTGCAAAAGGGCGGAAAAGGCCCTGATGGTTTCCGGGGCAGCCTTGGCAAGTGTGCCGCCATCCTTGAGGGCTTCGGAACGCAGTTCACGAAAATCCGTCATGGTTTTATCTCCAGTTTGTGGTTTCAGAATGCGATGTTTTCTGGATAGGTGTTTTCACGAAAGCTTGTCCTTCAGGGCATCTTCGAGTGCGCATACGCGCAGGGCGCTGGAAAGGCCGCCGCCAGTGGTCGCGCGTGAGGCGTCAACATGGGCGATGAGGGCGGCCAAGGAGATTCCGTCCCGTTCGGCCATGGCTTTCAGACGTCGCCAGAAGGCTGTTTCAAGGCTGATGCTGGTTGCGTGTCCCGAGATGACGACAGAATGTTTTTGGATCATGCAATGATGTCCGGAATGAGGTGGCTTTCAAGGGTTTTAATGTCTTCATCCAGCTGGCGGTTCCGGGTCATGAGGCGATGAAGCGCCATGTCGTTGCGTATGGGCTGGGTTGAGATGGTTTGCATCTCGGTTTCAATTTTGGTTTTTTGCGCCTTGAGGGCGGCGATCTGATGGTGGAGCTTTTTCTGTGTGATCATGGAGAAATTATTACAATATTCAGCTTTTTGGTGCAATCCTCATTCACGTGGGATGGGGTGGGAAAATGTATGGTCTTTGGCCTTGATGGAGGTTTCATGGTGAAGCGTATCGGACTCCTGACCAGCGGCGGCGATTGTGCCGGCCTCAATGCGGCGCTGCGCGCGGTGGTGCATGCAGCCAGCCATAACGATATTGAGGTGCTGGGGATTGTTCACAGCACAGCGGGGCTTTTTAGCCGGCCACCGAATTATGCAATCCTGACACCTGAACGTTGTGACGCCAACATGCTTCGCATGGGCGGCACGATTCTGGGTACCACCAACAAGGGAGATCCTTTTGCCTTTCCCATGCCGGATGGCAGCAAGAAGGATCGTTCGGAGGAGATCATTGAAGGCCTGCGCATGATTGGCGTCGAGGTTCTCGTGGCCATTGGCGGTGATGGTAGCCTTTCCATCATCAACCGTTTGTGCAAGCAGGGCGGCATTCCCCTCATAGGCATTCCAAAGACCATTGACAATGATGTCGGGCTTACGGAAAAAGCCATTGGCTTTGATACGGCGGTTGACGTGGCCACCGAGGCGCTGGATCGCCTGCAGCCGACAGCGGCCAGCCATGATCGCGTCATGGTGCTGGAGGTCATGGGGCGTGATGCGGGGCATATTGCCATGAGCGCCGGCATTGCGGGTGGGGCCGATGTCATCCTTATCCCGGAAATTCCCTATGACATTGAAAAGGTTGCCGCCAAGATCACCGAGATCCGCGATGGCGGGCGAAATTTCTCTCTTGTTGTGGTTTCCGAGGCCGTCAAGATGGCAGATGGCACGAAGAGTTTTGTGGAATATGCCGATGGACAGAAGCGCATGAATGGGGTCGGTGCCCATATTGCCGATCATATCGCGCGGATCACGGGGGCGGAAACGCGGGTGACCGTGCTGGGGCATTTGCAGCGGGGCGGTATGCCATCCGCGCAGGACCGTATCCTGGCGTCCGTGCTGGGGACGCATGCGGTCGACCTCATCCTTCAGGGCAAGACCAACCGCATGGTGGGATGGACCAACCGGCGGGTGATTGATGTCGATATTGAAGAGGTTGTTCACAGCTGCCACTGCGTCAAGGTGGATGGCCCCATGGTGAAATCTGCCCGCAGCCTTGGCATCTGTCTGGGTGATTGACCCACCGAGGATTTTTGTTTATCCTTTCATGTGTTTGCAACAAAAAGAAAAATGGAGGTTTCAACATGAATATCGAAGCGCATCTGGCTACCCTGCAGAAGAAGCATGATGATCTTGAGGAAGCCCTCCGTCATGAAGAGGCGCGTCCCCTGCCGGATGAGGCCAAGCTGCACCAGATCAAGCACGAGAAGCTGAAGATCAAGGAAGAAATGGAAAGCTTCAAGAAATAAGCGGTTTCCTGTTTGAATGAAAGAGGGGGGGGGAGGCTGTGTTTTCCCGCCCCCTTTTTATGTGGAGGACACCATGGTGGATTTTGAAGTGAGGCTGGGCGTTCCGGATGACGCTGCCGGGGCGGTGGATTGCATGCGGCAGGCTTGTGGGGAAACCGATTATCTCAAGACAAGTCCGGAAAATTTCAGCCTGACCGAAGAAAAGGAACGGGAGATTCTCGCCAATCCCTCAACAGAGGGGAAATATCTGTTCCTGTTTTTCGCCAAGGTTGATGGCCGGATCGTTGGATCTGCCAGCCTATCGGGAAATTCCCATCCGCGGTGTGGTCACATGGGCGTTACCGGAATTTCCATCCTGAAGGATTTCTGGGGGCAAGGGATGGGGCGTGCCCTCATGCTGGCCATTCTCGAAAAAGGCAGGGAATTGCACCTTCACGGGATACATCTGGATGTGCGGGCAGATAATGAACGGGCCATCGGGCTTTACCGCAAGCTGGGCTTTATCGAGGATGGACGGCATGAGGATGCCATGCGGGTGGGGGCGATCTATCACGACCTTATCCACATGACCAAAATCCTTTAAAAGAAAAAGCCCCTCCCGCTTTCAAGGCCAGAGGGGCTTTTTCTTTGCATGTTTGTCTGGATGTTATTCAGCCGATGTCAGGATTTGGTTGGCGATATCGGCATCCGACTTGGCCTTGCGGGCGACAGCAAGGGCGGCATCCAGCTCAGTCTGCTTGCAAAGGCCCAGGGTCACCGGATCGCGCGGCTTGATGTTGGCTGTGTTGCTGTGGCTCTTGTCGCGCACCTTGGCGATGGTTTCCTTGGTGGTGCCGATGAGTTTGGCAATCTGCGTATCCATGAGTTCGGGATAGTTCTTGAGGAAGAAGGCGACAGCATCCGGCTTGGCGCCACGCTTGGCGACAGGCGTGTAGCGCGGCCCCTTGGTGCGGAAGGCCGATACGGGAACTTCCGGTTTTGTCAGCATCAGGCGTGCGACCGGATTTCCTTCGCAGCGGGTGATTTCATCGCGGGTCAGCTGGCCGCTGGTCATGGGATCAAGGCCGACGATGCCCTGAGCAACTTCGCCATCCGCGATTCCCTGGATTTCAAGGATGTGCATGCCGGTGAAGGCCGCGATCTGTTCAAAGGTGAGGGCGGTGTTGGACACGAGCCAGACAGCGGTCGCTTTCGGCATTAATGGCAGATTGGTTTGTGACATCAGGATACTCCTTTTATCTTGGAACGCATTCCTTATAATGAAACTTGAAGGTGATGAGAACAGCAAAATCATCCGGAACGAGAAAAAAACAATGGATTGGAGGGAAAATGGCATTGCTTGATGAAGAAGATGATGGCCGCAAGGTCAAAAAACAGCCCAAGCCGCTTGATAATCTCGGGATTGTGGAGCTTGAGGAATATATCGGTGCGCTCAGGGCGGAAATTGTCCGCACGGAAGCGGTCATTGCGGCCAAAAAGGCTCATAGGGCCGGGATTGAAGGTCTTTTCAAGACAGTTTCAGGTCAGGAACCATCCTGATTCGGTGCCGGATTTTGTTCAAACAAGGAAACAGGGGAGCGTGATGGTGTCATGATGGGAAACAGGACCATGATGTTTCTGGAACGCAGTTTGTCTGAAACCATGACGCTTCTTGAGGAATCCCGGGTGTTTCTTGCGCGTGTGGAAGCTGGGGAGGAAGAAAGCCTGACAGAAGGCAGGCGCATGGGCTTTCACGCGGCGTCCATGCGTCTTGCCGCCCGGCTTTCCGAGGTCATGTGCTGGCTGCTTGCGCAGAAAGCGGCGGATTCCGGTGAGATGACGCCTGAACAAGCCTTGTCCCCGGCCTTTGCGTTGTCAAACCTGGACGTCTGTGCCAGCGCTGAAGGGGAGGAGGACGAATCTCTTCCCGAAAGATTCAGGGGCATGATGCGGCAGTCAAGGATTCTTTATGAACGGGTAAAAAGGCTTGATGAACAGATGCGCGGAGACCCACCGCTTGCCCTCAGGCTGCCGGAAGATCTGTTTGATGCATAAAAAAATGGATGGCGCGGGGCCATCCATTTTAGGTTTCCTTGAAGAAAAGACTTATTCCTGAGGCTTTTCTTCCGTTGCCTTCTTGGCACCGGAAGCGCTGGCCAGACCGAAGCTTTCAAAGCGCTTGTTGAAACGGGCAAGCATGCCGCCGCGATCAAGAAGTTGCTGATTGCCGCCATTCCAGGCCGGATGGGAGATGGAATCAACATCAAGGCGCATGGAATCACCAGCTTTGCCATAGGTGCTGCGGGTTTCGTAAGATGTGCCATCGGTCATGACGACAGTGATCTTGTGGTAATCCGGATGGATGTCTTTCTTCATGTGCGGCTCCAGTGTTGGCACGGGCGTGTGGCAGCGGTATGCGCCACCGCGCGCATGCAGGATACATGCCGGGGCTTATAGGGCCATGGAAAGGAAAATGCAAGCGGGATGTTGATTCAGGATGCAGACTGTGGTTATTTATCATCCTGAAGAGATCCGTGATGGATCGGGAACAATGGGAAAAACGGCAGCATGGCAAAAGATATTTTCTGGACGGATGCACGGGTTAGGCGTCTCAAGGAGTTGTGGACCAAGGGCAAGAGTGCCAGCGAAATCGCGGAAGCGATTGGCGGTCTGACGCGCAATGCGGTCATTGGCAAGGCGCATCGCCTTGGATTGTCCGGGCGCGTTTCTCCCATCAAGGGGAAGGCTGAGGATGGGAAGGTTTCCAAAAAGCCTGCCAGCCCTTCAGGAAAATCCGCCAAGCCCGCCCAGAAGAAAGTGGCTGTCAAGACAGGCGATGCTGCAAAGGATAAAAAACCCTTGGCGGATTCTGCAAAATCGGCAAAGAAACCTGTGGCTCCGAAAACCAAGGCCGACAAGTCGCCGTCCGTGAAGGTGAAAACTCCGGAATTGCCGGTTCAGGCAAATGAGGTTCAGGAACCGCCCGTTGTGGTGGTCGAGGTGGAAAAGCCGGTCAAGGCAAAGAAGGGCAAGCCGCAGGGCAAGGTCGTCAGCATCCTTGATCTTTCTGAGCGCATGTGTCGCTGGCCCTTTGGAGATCCAAAGAATGACGGGTTTGGATTTTGTGGCCACCCGACCATGGAAAACCTGCCTTATTGTGAGGAACATGCCAGATTGGCATACCAGACCATGCAACCTGGGGGCGGCAAGAAAAAATGATGCGGGGATTTTTTCCGGACATCATGCATAAAAAATGCCGGGCACATGTCCCGGCATTTTTTTGTAAGGAGAAGACGGTTATTCCATCAGAATGGCGTCCACCTTTTTTTCTTGGGCGGCATACATTTGTTTGAGGAGGTCAACCGCCTCTTCCGCATTTTTTACCACATGGAAAAGCTCTCGGTCTTCCTTGCGGGAGAAGTTTTCTGCAATGGTGTGTTCCACAAGGGTCACCAGGTTGCTCCAGAAGCCATCGGTATTGATGATGATGATGGGCTTTTTGTGAAGCCCCAATTGCTTCCATTCAACAATTTCAAAAAATTCATCGAGTGTGCCAAGGCCGCCCGGCAGGATGCAAAAAGCGTCGGCCCGTTCGGACATCAGGCGCTTGCGGGTGTGCATGCTGTCCACCACCAGCAGTTCGGTGAGGCCCAGATGCTCGATTTCACGATTCTGGATGTGTTCAGGGATGATGCCGACAACTTCAGCCCCTGCCTTGAGGGCTGTGTCAGCCACAATGCCCATGAGGCCCATTTTTCCGCCGCCATAAATGATCCGGAAATGGTCTTCTGCCAACTTTTTTCCCAAAGTTGTGGCTTCATTCTTGAAGATGTCGCGTACATTTGGTGAAGCACCGCAATAAACACAAACCGAACGGATTTCCGGCATGTTCTTCCTTTCTGGACAGCTTGTCCTGCGCCTAAACCTTTTCAAAGCATGGCATGGATAACATGATTCCCATGACAAAAGCGAGGAGTGAATGCGCATTATCCCGGAATATGGTCATGCAGAAGGCTGAGCATGGAACGGGTTTGCAGGAAAATGCACATGGTTTCCGTGAGAAAATCCTGAACGGAGAGATGGTGGTCAAAATGTCGGTTGGCCAGCAGGACAATCTGTTGTTGGGGGGTGATGGCCAGCTTGATGTCGTTGCTGGATTTGCGGCTGCCCCTGAGAATGGCGAGGAGGTTTTGCCGGGCCTGCAAATTTTCAGCTGTGTAGGGAAGGGTTCCCAGAACGGCCCAGAGATTGTAGGCGCATCCCGGAGTGTCTGGCGAGATGGATATGTTGTAAAGGGTGTTCCCAAAATGGAATTGGCATTTGGATGGGCGGGGAGATGCAGAAATTTGCATGACGCCATCCGTGTTGACCTCAAGGTTGTTGAGGCACAGAAAGGGGTCTTCAGTGCCCGTTATGGCCAATGCCCGCAGGGCAGGAAGATTTGAGAATGGAGGGGGCTTCATGCGGCATCACTCCGGAAAGCTGGCAAATATCCTGTGAATTATGAAGGGTCGGCGTTAATTCCGGGTGAAAGTTTTCCTCTTGTGGTGCAGGGGCTTGTGAAGCCTTGTTGCCATCCGTTTCAGCGCATCAATGAAATTGCCGCGCAACACCAGTGCGCAAGGGGTGACAACGAGTGTGAGCATGGTTGCAAAGGCGAGACCAAAGGACATGGTGCTCGACATGTTGAACCAGAACTGGGTGGAAGGCGCATTGACGGCAAGGGATGGCGTGAAGAAATCGATGTTGGTGCGGAAGGCCATGGGCATGAGGCCCAGGATGGTTGTGGTGGTGGTCAGCAGTACGGGCCGCAAACGCTGCGCACAGGTACGCAGCGCGATCTGCTTGACGCATGTATCCGGATTTTCCCGCCGCAGTTGGTCATAAGTATCAATCAGGATGATGTTGTTGTTCACCACAATGCCCGCCAGTGCAATGACGGCAATGCCGGTCATGACAATGCTGAAGGGTTGCTGGATGATGAGAAGCCCCACAAACACGCCAATGGTTGAAAGGATGATGGCGGACAGGATGAGGAAGGTGGAATAGAAACTGTTGAACTGGGTGATGAGGATGGCGGCGATCAGGAAGAGTGCGCCAAGGAAAGCACCTTTGAGGAAGTTGCTGGATTCCTTCTGGTCTTCATCTTCGCCGCTAAATTGGGCTGACACACCATTTGGAAGATCTGCCTGTTCAATCATGGCCTTGAGTTCGGCGATCTTTGCGCTGGCAAGGATACCTTCCTCCACATCGGCCTTGATGGTCATGACGCGCTTGCTGTCAATGCGGTCGATCTGTTCCACCTTCGGGATGGGAGTCAGGTGAACAAAATTGCTGATGGGAATCGATCCTGATGCCGTTTCGATCTGGATCTTTTCAAGCTGTTCGAGCGAACGGTAGGACAGGGGATAACGCAGCAGGATGTCTACCTCGTCATCGGTGTCATTCGGACGGTAGGAGCCCACCTTGACGCCATTGGTGACCAGCCGGACGGATTCGCCCACAGATGAGAGGTCAAGACCGAACTTGGCGGCCTGCAAGCGGTCAACCGTCAGCTCCCAGTCGATTCCGGGCAGGGGACGGCTGTCTTCAATGTCGCGCAGGCCGGGGATGGATTCCATGACGTTGGAGAGGCGTGTGACAACCGGCATCAGCAGGTCCGGGTTGGCTGCGGAAATTTCAATCTGGATGGGTTTGCCCTGCGGAGGGCCCATTTCGCGTTGGCGGCTTTCCAGTTTTATGCCGGGGATGTCCTGCGATTTCTTTATGATTTCCGCCAGGATATAGGAGGCTGGAGGACGTGTGTCCCAATCGGTGAATTCAAGCGCGATGGAGCCGATGACATCCTTGGCGGTGCCTTCGCCGCTGGCGGATGCCGCGCCAGTGCGGGCGTAAACGGTGGTGACGTATTTTGTGCCAAGGACGCGGTTTTCCACTTCATGGATCAGGGTGTCCTGCTCCTTGATGGAGAGATTGCCGCGGGCATGGACATAAATGGTTGCTGTATCCGGTTCCACATCCGGGAAGAAGGAAACGCCTTCTCCCCATTTTCCATAGGCCATGAGGACAAGAATGAGGGTGGCAATGGCGATCAGGACGATCTTGCCTGGCCGCTTGAGGGCGCGGTCAAGAATGCGGATGTAACGCCCGGTAAAACCGGGGAGGCGGAGAAGGTTGCCGGTTTCGGAATCGGACAGCGCCTTGAGGGTTTGGTTATCCACCGATCCCGGCCTGCCCAGCAGGGTGCCAATGGTGGGGATGAAAATGGTGGCCATCAGGGTGCAGGAGAGCAGCAGGATGATGATGGTTTTGGGCAGAAAGCTCATGAAATCGCCCACAATTCCCGGCCAGAAGAGCAGAGGCAGAAAGGCGGAAATGGTGGTGAGCTGCGAGGCAAAAATCGGCATGAACATGCGGATGGCCGCTTCCCTGTAGGCGCCTTTTGGCGTCTCGCCTTCGGCCATGCGGCGGTCGGCATATTCGGTGATGACGATGGAGGCGTCCACCAGCATGCCTGAGCCAAGGATGAGCGAGAACATGACAATGATGTTGAGGGTAAGGCCCAGAAGGTTCAGGACCAGCATGGTGATGAGGAATGAGCCGGGAACCGAGATGCCGATGAGCATGGAGGAACGCACGCCCAGGGCGCCGATACAGACGATGAGGACCAGAAGGACGGCCGACGCCAGGTTGTTGGTGAGGTCGGAGAGCATGGACTTGATGTCTTCCGAACGATCCTGCGAATAGGTAACCATGATGCCGGAAGGCCATGATGCCTGTTGCTCGTCAACAACGGAGCGAACCTTTCTGATGGTGTCGATGATGTTGGCACCCGTGCGCTTTTTGACCTCAAGACCAATGGCGCGGGCTCCATTGACGCGAGCGAAACTTTCGGAGTCCTTGAAGGATTTGCGGATTTCAATAATGTCCTTGAGACGGATAGCGGCGTCGCCACTTACCTTGACGGGCATGTTCCAGATATCATCCACCGTTTCAAAGATGCCGGGCACTTTGATGCCAAAACGCCCCTTGCCATTGTCGAGGTTTCCGGCAGCGACAAGACGGTTCGAGCGGGCGAAGAAGGAAGAAAGGGTTGCACCGTTGAGGCCATAGCTCTGGATCAGGACAGGATCGGCGACAAGTTCGACAATTTCCTCGCGGTCACCGGTCAGGGTTGCTTCAAGGACGGTATCAATCGCTTCAATTTCATCCTGGAGGGTCTTGGCCACATTCACAAGGGTGCGTTCCGGAACATCTCCCGAAAGGGTAACGACAAGGACGGGAAAATTGCTGAAGGAAATTTCCTGGACAATGGGTTCCTTGGTTTCCGTCGGAAGTTCTGGTTTGGCGTCATCCACCTTTTGGCGCACATCCAGTACGGCCTGATCAATGTCGGTCCCGGATTCAAATTCAAGGAAAACGTTGCAGCCCCCCAGATACCCGGTGGACGTCATCTTCTTGACGCCGGTCAGGTTGCGCAGCTTCTTTTCCAGCGGCTTGATGAGCAGGCGTTCGGAATCTCCCGGGGAAATGCCTTCAAGGTTGGCCGAGACAAAGACATAGGGGATGTCGATGTCGGGCTGTGCTTCGCGGGGAATGGACTGCCACGCCGACCATCCAGACAGGAGCAGGAAGATGAGCGCTGTAATGACAGCCCGGCTGCGTCCAAGGCAGAAGGAAATGATGGTTGTCATTGGGCGGCTTTCCCAGCGGGTTCTTCAAAAACGGGATCCACCTTTTCACCGGGGATGGCATATTCCTGTCCGGTGGTGATGAGGGTGACCGTGTCCGGCAATCCCCCCACCCAGATGCCTTCCGGGCTTGCGGAAAGGATTTCAATGGGCATGAAGCGGGCGATGTTTTTCTCGTCAATGATCATGAGCCCCATCTCGCCGCTGTCGGATAGGGTCAGGATGGCAGGGGAGATGTTGTAGCCTTTGCGGGAGGCCCCCGTGATGCGCATTTCGGCGGTCATGCCGTCGGAAATGGAATCGGGGTTGGGAGCTTCGGCTTCAATGCGGAAGGTGCGGGTGGCGATGTCCGCGCTGGCCGAAACATAGGTGATGTTGGCATTGAAGGTGGTGCCGGTGATGAGGCGGACATCAACTTCCTGTCCTGTGGTAAGGCTGTTCAGGGCGCGTTCCGAGGCATAACCAACAATCTTGATGGGATCAAGGTCCACCACGTTGGCCATTTTGGTGCCGGCCGTGACAAAGTCACCAACATGAACCGACTGCATGTTGAAAATGCCATCAAACGGGGCACGGATAACGGTCTTGTCCAGTGAGATTTCTGTCCGCCGCAGGTTGGATTTTGCGGTTTCAAGCTGTGCTGCCGCGTTTTTCAGGCTGATGTCGGAGTTGAACCCCTTGTCCTTGAGTCGCAGGGCTGCGGCATATTCCTTCTCCCGCTGGGCCACAAGGGCGCGCGCGCTTGCAACGGAGGTCTCACGGTCTTCCACAGCGATTTCTATGATGGGATCTCCCGTTTTGACCGGACTACCTTCAGGGAGAACAATGCGTTTTACCTGTCCGGCAACTTCTGCGGACAGGTTGGCGATGCGGTTGGCGGATGTCTGGCCATTGATGGTAATGGTGTCCTGAGCATCTTCGGCCTTGAGGCGGACGGCGCGCACGCGGGCCGGGGCATTGGCGTCCTGTACCGGCAGGGGTTCAGCCCTGACGAGGATGGCGTGGCGGAAAGTGCCGCTGGTGACCCAGAGGATGGAGAGCAGGGCAAGCCCACCGGCAATGCTGTGGGAACGTTTCATGGCTGTTGTCCTATTTCCGGGGATGTGAGGGCAAAAAGGGTTTCGGTGTTTTTTTCAAGAAATTGCAGGGCCGCCGTGATAAGGGTTTTGCCCATCTCCGCAATAAATTTTTCTCCGGGCAAAATGGAATTTTTTTTCAAGAGATTGTCTATGATATCAAGTTTGTCGTGATAAAGCGCTTTGCGCTCATTGAAAAGCGCCTGGATACGGTCCTGGGGCATCATGTGGGCGAAGAAAACACGGAACATGAATTCGGAACGCATGATTTCAAAGCCGAGGGGGGCAGGGTTTGCCAGCTCATCGCAAAGGGCTTTCCGGCCCGCAGGCGTGATGGAAAAGATTTTTTTGTTTTCGCGCACGTCCGGGGAGGAAGGGCATTCCTCAATCAGGCCATCTTCCGAAAGTTTGCGCAGGGCTGGGTAGATCGAGCCGAAACCGGCACCACAAAAATGGCTGAAAGGTCCGTTCTGGAAAGCTTTCCGAATATCATATCCTGTGGCGGGTTCTCTTGAGAGAACACCAAGACAGAGGGTTTTTGCATCCATGGGGCTATATTCCGGTTGAATGAATCATGGAATATTATACACATGCTAATGTATCATGTCGATATGATTTTTTTTGGGAAAAATCAGGCGTTGCGCCTGAGAGAATAAGGAATTATAAACCAGATGGGCCTTAAAGATAAAGGATAAGTTTTTCCCTTGGAATTTTAAACGCGGCAAGGAGAGTGGCTGTGGCTGAACAAACACTGGTGGATGATATCGCAATCATCTCGAAACGCTGGAAAAACAAGGAAGGCAGCCTGATCATGGCGCTGCATGACCTGCAAAGCCGGTTTGGCTACATTCCGCGTGATGCTGCGCTTGAACTGGCGCGACAGATGGAAATTCCCCTTGCCCGCATTTATGAGGTCATTACCTTCTATCATCTCTTCAAGCTGGAACCGCCGGGCAAGCATGTGGTGTCTGTGTGCATGGGCACGGCCTGCTACATGAAGGGGGGCGAGAAGCTCCTTGAAAAGGCAAAGGAAACCCTGGGTATTGAGCCGGGGGAAACCACGCCGGATGGCGAGTTCCACCTTCAGGTGGCGCGTTGCCTTGGGTGCTGTGGCCTGGCCCCGGTGGTCACCATCAACGAGGAACTGCTCGCCAAGGTTCGCGCCGAAGACCTGGAAAACCATCTTTCCGCCTGCAAGGGCAAGGAAGAAGGCAAGGGAGATGCATCATGACACGGTTGACGCCAAATGACCTTTCCGCCCTGCGTGACCAGCTGCGCGCGGCCGAAGCCAAAACTTTCGTCTCCGTGGGGATGAGTACCTGTGGCATTGCTGCGGGGGCTACCCCTGTGTTCAAGACCTTGCAGGAATTGGTTGCCGCAAGGAACCTGCCGGGCGTTGTTGTACGCCAGGTTGGCTGCGCCGGCATGTGCAGTCGCGAACCGCTGGTGGAAGTGCGGGTTCCGGGCCAGCCATCCGTCATGTATGGCAATGTGAACCCTGAGCTTGCGGAAAAAATCATCGAAAGCCACCTTTCGGGCGGCGTTCCGGTTGAGGAATGCCGGATTCCCTCGCTGGAGGAAATGGCAGTATTTCCGGGGGATCCCGAGCCGGATTCCGTTAATCGTCCGCTGCAAACACGCATTGTCATGCGGAATTGCGGGTTGATCAACCCGGACAGCATGGAAGAATACATTGCCCGTGATGGTTATCAGGCCTTGGCCAAGGTGGTTTCAGGCATGTCGCAGGACGATGTGGTTTCCGAGCTGGAAAAGAGCGGCCTGCGTGGCCGTGGCGGTGCGGGTTTCCCCACATTCATGAAATGGAAGTTCACAAAGGCTTCCAAGGGCGATACGCACTATATCATCTGCAATGGTGACGAAGGGGATCCGGGGGCTTATATGGATCGCGGCATCCTTGAGGCTGATCCGCATTCCGTGCTGGAAGGCCTGATCATTGGCGGCTATGTGATCGGGGCCGAAAAAGGCATCTTCTACATCCGTGCGGAATATCCGCTGGCGGTGGAGCGTATTGAAAAAGCCATCAAGCAGGCGCGTGCGGCCGGTTTGCTTGGCAAGAACATTCTCGGGACGGAATTCTCGTTTGATTGCGAGGTCCGTCTTGGCGCTGGCGCATTCGTGTGCGGCGAGGAAACGGCACTGATCGCTTCCGTGGAAGGTCGGCGCGGTACGCCGCGTTCGCGTCCGCCCTATCCGTCCCAAAAGGGATTGTGGGACAAGCCTACCATGATCAACAACGTGGAAACGCTGGCCAACGTGGCGCAGATCATTCTGCGTGGCGGGGACTGGTTTGCGAAGGTTGGTGAAGGTAAATCCAAGGGGACAAAGGTGTTTGCGGTCACCGGCAAGGTGAAGTATGCAGGCCTCATGGAAATCCCGATGGGAACGAAGCTGCGCGACATCGTGATGAAGGACGGTGGCGGCACCAGTACCGGCAAGCCGCTCAAGGCCATCCAGACGGGCGGCCCGGCGGGCGGCCTCATTCCGGAATCGTTGCTCGATACACCAGTGACTTATGAAAACCTCCAGCAGCTTGGTTCCATGATGGGGTCGGGCGGCATGATCGTGATGGATGAAACTGATGATGCCGTGGAACTTGCACGGTTCTACCTTGGTTTCTGCGTTGACGAGAGCTGCGGCAAGTGTGCGCCGTGCCGTCTTGGCGGGCGCCAGATGTTGACCCTCCTCAACAAGATTGCGGACGGCAAGGGCACAAAGGCAGATCTTGAAGAAGTGAAAAAGCTGGCGCGGGCGATGCGGACGGCATCGCTGTGCGGGCTTGGACAGGCAGCGCCAAATCCGGTGATGTCGGCCCTGCGCTATTTTGAGGATGAATTCACAAAACGGTTGGTGGGGTAAGCCATGACAAGCGAGATGAACATGGAAGAAAAGAAAATGATCAAGGCCACCATCAACGGCATTGAAGTGGAAGTGGCGGAAGGCGGCAGCATTCTGGACGCTGCCCGTACGGTGCAGATCAAGATCCCGACGCTTTGCAAACATCCTGATCTTGATGCCACGGGCGCCTGCGGCATTTGTGTCGTGCGCAACAAGGCCAACGGGCGCATGCTGCGTTCATGTTGCACGCCGCTGGAAAATGGCATGGACCTCCTTTCGGAGGATGCGGAGATTGTCGAGGTGCGGAAAACCGTGCTTGACCTTCTGCTTTCGCGTCATCCCAACGAATGCCTGACCTGCGCGCGCAACCAGAACTGCGAACTGCAGACCTTGTGTGCCGATTTTGGCGTGCGGCGGGAAACGTTGCCCAATATCGTTCCTGACCTGCCAAAGGATGATTCCACGAAATGTATCGTGCTGGATCCGCGCAAGTGCATCAATTGCGGACGCTGTGTCGATGTCTGCCAGAACATGCAGGATGTGTGGGCGCTGTCCTTCCTCAATCGCGGGATTGATACCCGCATGGCGCCGGCGGGCGACATCAGCCTTGCGGAATCGCCTTGCGTGAATTGTGGCCAGTGTTCGGCCCATTGCCCCACGGGCGCGATTGTCGAATATGAGGAAACCGATGTTGTGTGGGAAAAGCTGCACGATCCGGAAACCTATTGCGTGGCGCAGATCGCGCCGGCGGTGCGGGTTGCAATTGGCGAGGCGTTCGGCCAGCCAATTGGCACCAACATGGAAGGCAAGATGTATGCGGCCCTGCGCCGCATGGGGTTCAATGCCGTGTTTGATACCAATTTTGGTGCGGATTTCACCATCATGGAAGAAAGCGCCGAGTTCGTGAAGCGGTTCACGAAGGGTGAGGGGGAACTTCCGCTCATCACCACCTGCTGCCCGTCATGGGTGGATTTCATGGAGAAATACCATTCGGACATGATCCCGCATTTCTCTACCTGCAAATCCCCGCATGAAATGCTTGGGGCGCTCGCCAAGACTTATTACGCCGACAAGATGGGGGTTGACCCGAAAAAGATCTACATGGTCTCCATCATGCCTTGTACGGCAAAGAAATATGAAATCCGGCGCTGCAATGACATGTCATCCTCCGGTTGCCAGGATGTGGACGTTTCGCTGACCACGCGCGAGATTGCCCGCATGTTCAAGCAGTCAAGCATTGATTTCGTGAACATTCCCGATGGCGAGGCGGACAGCATTCTTGGCGACTACACCGGTGGCGGCGTCATTTTTGGCGCGACCGGCGGCGTGATGGAAGCGGCGCTGCGCAACGCGGTGTGGATGGTAACCGGAAAGGTTCCGGAAAAGCCGGAATTTGAAGCCGTTCGTGGTCTTGAAGGCATCAAGGAATGCAAGATCGACCTTGCGGGCAAGGAAGTGCGCATTGCGGTGGCCCATGGTCTCAAGCATGTGGAAGAGGTGTTGGACAAGGTGCGTGCGGCCAAGACATCTGGCGGTGAATTGCCCTATCACTTCATTGAGGTGATGGCGTGTCCCGGCGGTTGCGTCGGCGGCGGCGGCCAGCCCTACGGTGTGACCAACGAGCTGCGTTCCAAGCGGGCGGCGGGGCTTTACAAGTGTGACACCGAATGCGCGCAGCGCACATCGAGTGAGAACGCGCATGTGCAGAAGGTGTATGCCGAATTCCTGGGCGAACCGCTCAGTGAAAAGGCGCATCACCTGCTGCATACGCATTACAGCACCAAGCGCGCTTACCAGCGGTAGAGCGTTGATCGTGGGAAAGGGCGCGGAGGGCCGGGAAACCAGCGCCGCGCCCTTTTTCGTGGAGCAGGAATGACACAGGTTTCGGATACGACAGGAATGGGAATGTCCATGCATGTGCGGGATGCGGGGATGCGCGTCCTGCACAACCTGTCTCTGCAAACCGGGCAAGGCCCACTTGTTGTGGATGAGATGATCGTTGCGCAGCAAGGGCTGTTTGCCGTATTTGCCAAAGGCGGAGACGGCATGCTTTCAGGTGTGGCCAGCTCTGCCGAATGGCATCTCACCGGTGCGGATGGACAACGGGCTGTGATAGCCAATCCACTCATGGAAAATGCAGGAAAATTGCAGGCGCTGGCAGCCGGGCTTGGGCTTTCTCCGGAACACCTGCGGGGGCTTGTTGTGATGACGGGGGACGTGAAGTTGGCGGGTTCCCTGCCGGATACAGTGTTGCTCAAAAGCGCATTGCCCTATGTGCGGGCGCAGGTGGGCCATGTGCTGACAGGGCCGGAAATGGCGCAGGTCATGGATGCGTTGCAAAAACGGATACGTGGGCCAAGCGGTGAAATTGATGCAATGCAAAACGCGACGACTATGGTCATACGAAACCATGCGCCGGGGCGTTGCCCGAAATGCGGGGCTGGCATGGTGTCGGAAATTTTGCGCGAAGGCGAACATGCGGGGCGCGAGATTTTCCGCTGCAGCCGCTATCCCGCCTGCCCTTATGCCAGTTTTGGCATAAGTCTTACGGAGTAGGGCGGGGCGCTTCCTGTGCGGTGTTCTGGCGCATGAGCATGCCATGCAGGATGACAATCAGCATTTCGGGCGAGCATTGGGCGATATTGACCGTAACCTTTCCGCTTTTGGGCTGGTAGCGGGAAAATGCGCCGTCTGGCAGGATGGAAAGATGCACATCCATCGGCTTGCGGATGCTGTCCAGCACCTTTTTGCCCTGGGGGATATTCTGCGCTTCGTCAAGCCTTTTCTCGCACATGGCTTTTTCGGCAGCACTGCCGTGCATGATAATGAATGGGTGTTTCATGGTGATATCTTTGGGGTTGGGAGTTTGTAGTCCGCCTTCAGCGCCGGGGCTTCTGGCTTTATGAAAAAATTATAGCCTTCCATGCAGGAGGCGAGGAAAGCGATGGTGTCCCCAAGGCGCTTCGGGTTTTCCCAAAACAGCTCTTCAAGGTGCCACCAGTCGTTTTTCTGTGCGCCATGGACAAGAGCTTGGGCACTTTTTAGAACGTTCAGGTGTTGGAGGGGCGCGTCTGAAAGGATGATGTCTTCATGGGTTGCGTCAACAAGCGCCAGAAGGGAATGGTCATCCATCTGATGGATGTTGGGCATGGTCGCCAGCTTGTTGAATGTCTTTTTAAGGGGGATGCTGTTGCCGTAGATGGTCAAGGAATCCGCATTTTTTTGTGGATTTTGGACAAAATCACGCAATTCGGCAAAGTTTCTGTGCAACATGTCAAATGTTGCATCATGCAGATTGGCGCTCACGCGGAAGCTCTCCGTCATGCCGGCAATATCGGCCCGAAGTTCATTGTTTGTGCGATGAACCACCGTTCTTTCCGTTGTGTGTCCGAGCACTTCGTGTGCCAAGGTCAATCTGGAAATGCCGGCACGGGAAAAGGGAAGGTCGTCCCTGATCCTTTCCTCGGGAATCCGGAGATAAAAGGCGCACATGGCTTTTGCCGATGGATAGGCCGGTTCCGGGAAAACATACGAAATATGGTTTTGGAAACCTTCCTGCGGGCCCAAATGGTAGACGCCGGCGTCTGTGATGTATGCCATGATGGAAATGGCCACGAACGGTTTTGCCCGGCTGCCATCATTCCCGAACCTGGCGAGATATTTGCTGGTGATGGTTGCATCAATGTTTTGAAAAGAATCCAGATGGTCGTGGTAGCGGTCGAGCACCACGATGGCGCGGGTGGGGCAAAGGGTTTCAATCCGTTTCTGGAACTCTCCGGAAAGCGCGCTGATCTGCCTTTCCTCCTCCGTCATGGGGGTGCCGGTATGGACTTTGGCTAGACGCTCGCAATGTGCCGCCTCAATGACGTTTTTGGCCTGTGTGTCAATATGGGCCACCAGAACAGGTGTCCTGGCGAGGAACGCCTTCAGTTTTTCAATATTCGCTTCGTTCATGACATCGCTTTCGGAGTGAGGGTCAGACTGGAGACGGCCTTTGGCGCAGGTGCATCGGGCTTGATGAAGAAGTTGTAGCCTTCCATGCAGCGTTCGAGAAATTTTATGGAATCCGCAAGGCGGGTGGGGTATTCGCGGGCAAGGCGGTTGAGGGTGTCCCCGCATCCGTCCCGGGCGTCCTTCACAAGGCTGATCGCGTTGCCGATCGTGTTCTCGTATTCCTCAAAAGTGTAAGGGTCTATGGCAACACGGGAGAACACGGAATTGACCGTGCTCACAAGTTCGCGATCCTTCGCGCCGCGAAGATACCTGTCCTTTTGGAGGATTTTGAAAGCTTTGCAAAGTTTTTCCCCGATGGCATAAGTCAGGTTCGATTTAGTGATTTCAGAAAGGGTCGATGCCTTCCTCAGGAGACACAGGTCCCTTACGAAGATGCATGATTTTGCGGCTTCCTTATTGCCTGTGTCACGGATTATTCCGGCCATGGCGGCGATGTCTGCCCGAAGCTCCTTGTTGACCCTGCTGTAATGGGAACTCCTCCTCCATGACGCGGGATCTGTTCCATGTCCCGTGCCTTCATGATGGCAGGTCATGAGATCTTCTTCCGCTCGCGAAATGGGAGGGGGTTCTGCTATGCGCGAAACAGGGACGTGGAACCAGCTGGCCAAGGTTTCGTGAATGCAGGGCGTGAGGTTTTTTTGCACCACAAGAACGCAAGGGGGATAAAAACCGTCTTCCCTGTCCAGGAATAAAGCGCATGCCTCAAACATGCTGTTTCCTTCTTGAAGTTCAAGGGAGGCTCTTTTGGTAAGCTTGCTGGCGTTGTCTTTTCCGGCAATTTCCGCATATCTCCTGTTGACGGTCTCCGTCAGGGGATCAAGGGATGAAACGTCATCGCGCGTGAAGTCGAGGACAATATAAACGATTCCGTTTGAAAGGGCGTTGAGGCGGCGTTCAAATTCACGCGAAAGCCTGCTGTGCGCAATTTCGGTATTGTTTTTGGGAGCCCCCGCGAGCAGGGCCATGCGGCGCCCGCTTTCTTTTTCGAAGGGGATTGGGAAGTGTTCAACGCTTTCCAGAAGCACGGGCGTGCGGCTCAGGAATTCTTCCAGCTTTACAAGATCGGGCTTCTTCATGGTGCAACCTTTGGGGTTGGCGCTTTGCACTTGTTTTCTGGCCTGAGGAACAGGGCGTGGGCTTCCATGCAATCCTGAAGGAATGAGATTGCACGATCCAGCCTTTCCGGATTTTCTTCCGCAAGCCGCATGCAGGTTTCATCTTCTCCATTCAGGGTGTCGCGGACAAGGGTAAGGGAATCCTCCAGTGTCTGGACACGGCGGGCAAATCCGGGCTCATCGAGCATGAGGGGGCGGGCAATCCGGTCTATGGTTTTGACAAGTTCCGTATCCGGCATGGATGTCAGGTTCGGGGTGGCTTCAAGGTCTTTTAGGGCAATTTTCAGTTCATTTCCCCCCATGCGGGAAGCGGTGAGTTGCGATGCATCCGCATGCAGGGCGGTTTGGCGCAGGGAGGAAAGGTTGCGTAGATGGATGATGGCGTGTGCGGTTTTTATGGATGCGCCGTCCCGCAGGATTCCGGCCATGGAGGCAATGTCTGCGCGCATTTCCTGATTTGTGGTGTTGTTTCCTCCAAATCCATCAAGGAGCCAGTTCGGTTCTGTGCCATGGCCAAAACCTTCATGGTAAAGAGTTATGCGGGCATAATCTTCAAGGAAAAGGACATTCTGTTTTGCCATGCGGAACATATCGGTCAGCAGGACGGCGCTGAAGAGCAAGTCTTGGCAGGCTTCTGGTGATTGTGGGGTGATCAGGAACACATTGTCCGCAAGACCATGATCTTCCGTCATCCGTTGGCAACCTGGCTCCCGGAAATATTCAAAATCCTCATATGCCATTTCCATGGAAGGGCAAAACTGGTTGTTGTCGTTGCTGCCTGTGAGGCTTGCATGTTTCTCCGTCATGCAATCAACAAGGCCATCCCAGTCGGACAGGTTGTCCGTCGTGTGGTCAACAACAAGGTAGGTGCGGCCATTGCCAAGAGCATTCAGACGTCTTGAAAATTCCTGTGCCAGTTCATGGTGCAGGGGTTCGTTTCCGGGAACGCTTGGGGGGCGGATTGTGCGTATCTGGCGGATCAGAACGCCCGTTCTGGCCAGAAACGCTTCAAGATTTTGGATGTGTTTTTCCTGCATGGAAGAAAAAGTAACATGCATGCGCGGGGAGGAGATGCGCTAAAACTGCAAGCCAGCCATGCAGGTAAGGCATGGCTAAAGGCAGCAAAAAAGCCGACCGCTTGCGGCCGGCTTTTTTATATGCGGAATGCGTGTTTGCTTTATTTGAGGTGCATCTTGCCGGGCGTGAGGTTCACCTTGGGGGACGTGGCCCCCTCAGGCGCATCTTCCATCTGGCGGGCCAGCTTGAGGTGGTTGCTGAGCGCATTCATGAGTTCGCTGTTGGAAAGGGATCTGCGCACCGTAATGATGCGGGATTCCTTGTCAAAGGTTGCTGGAGCATGCTCGGGCATGCTGTTTTCCCCCAGCGTGATGGTGCAGGACTGGCTGATGGCAGAAACAACCTTCGGGTTACCTTCCTGAAGGGTTTCGATAATGCTTTCAATCCGGGCCTGATCTTCCTCGGATCCTTTAGCAAGGATGTTCGGGTTTTTCATGGAATACCTCAAGGGTTGTTTTCTGAAGGAAAGAATATCGAGTTTTTAGGAAAAAGACAATTGTTCCGGATATCAGATGGGGGATTTGGGAACCAGATGTGGCCCCGGTTTGTGTGTTTTTTGCATGTGGGGGGCGGGATTGATGAAAAACGCATGGGCTTCCATGGCGTTTTTCAGGATTTCCACAGCATCCATGAGTTGTTCGGGGTTTTTTCTGGAAAGTTTATGAAAGGTTGTGTCATGGCCTTGGGTGGCATCGCGGATGATGGTGCGGGCATGGGAAAGGGCGGTTTTATGGCGCCTGTTTTCCTGTAGGGTGATGCTTAGCGGGGCGTGGACCCTGTTGATGAGGGCTACGAGGGCAACATCGTCCATGGATTGGATGTTGGGAGTTTTTTCAAGTTCGGTAAAGGCTTTCCTGAGCTGGGAGCTATATGCGTAAAGCAGGATGTCATCATTCAGGGAAGTGTTCTGGAAATCCGCACGCAGGGCGTAAAGTTCCCGGAAAAACATCCAGGCTTTTGCCGCATTCCTGTTTCCCGTGTCATGCAGAATTCCTGCCATGGCGGCTATGTCGGCGCGAAACTCACAGTCGCGGGCCTTGTAGGCGGGCAGGGGAGACCAGCTTTCAAGGGGTTCGGTTCCGTGTCCAAAAGTTTCGTGGTGGAGGTTCATGCGGTCGAACTCATTGCCGGAGACAGGAATGAAGGACTTGAGGTGGCTTGCAGAAGCGTTGAACCATGAGGCGAAATCAATAACGGGATCACTGTTGATGTTTCTGGGATAAATGACCATGCAGGTCTGTTTCATTCCATCCGTGCGGGAGATCATATCGCAGGATGGATAGCGGATGCCCTCAAACATGCTTTTTGCGCGTTTGCCATTGAGCCGGCTGGAATCTCCCGGCGGCGCATGGGTGCGGTACTTTTTTGTAAGGGTATCCTGGATTTTTTTGGGTGAGGAGAGGTCGTCCTGCGTGCGGTTAATGACAATGAAGATGCGCTTCGGGAATAGATGCTGCACGCGGTTCTGAAACTCCCATGACAGCGCACTGTGTTCCTGTTCGCGTTCATTCAAGGGAATGCCGGAAAAGAGGGCTTCAAGGCGCTTGGCCTGCCAGTCTGCGGTTGATTCAGCAGCGTCGTCTACATGCGCGACCAGCAAGGGGAGCGCTTTCAGAAAATCTTCAATCCTGTGAAGATCCAGCATGTGCATGGGAAGATGCTATGACAAGGCTGATGGCGAATGCAAGGCGTTAAATGCAAAACTGCCATTTTCATGCCCATGAAAAACGCCAGACGCGTCTTGTGTCCGGTGTTTGGAAGACAGCGTGCTGTGCGTTATGGCCTGAACGGTTTTTTCGCAGCGAAAGGGCGTGGCGCGGCATGTTGCCTATCTGATGGATCAGAAAGGCTTTGGCCACGCGGCTCCTGTTCTTTTCCTCATCGAAGGAGGACAAGGTGTGTTTATGGGTGCGGCGCGGGTTTCGGGCTTTCCGGTTTTCCCGCATAGCCCCTGCTGTCCCAATCCTTTGTCGCCTGTTCCAGCCGCTTGGCGATGGCGTCGTTTTTCATCTGGGTTTTGGCCCAGTTGAGAGGGCTGATCTGGCCATCACGGGCGCCATGCGGGTTGGCGCCTGCGTCGAGCAGCAGGTTGACGGTTTCGAGGTGGCCATGCATGGTGGCGGCGAAAAGCGGCGTCTGGCCATCCCATGTGCGGGACTCAAGCTCTGCACCTTCTTCCAGCAGGAAGAGGATGGTTTCGGTGCGGCCGTTCCATGCGGCATAATGGATGGGCTTGGCGTCGTTGAGATCCCTGTCATGGACAGATGCGCCGGCATCCAGCAGCTTTTTCAGGAAATCCGTATTGCCGTGGCTGGCCGTCCAGTGGATGGCACCGGTGTCGCGGTGCTCAAGGGCAGCCCCTTGGGTGAGCAGCTTTTCCGCCCGGGAGAAGTTGGCAAAGCGGGTGGCCATGACAAGCTTGTCGGCAAGCATGCGGGCATCGTTGTTGTTCATTTTTCATGTCCCTGTTTTTGGGCGGCGGGTTTGCGCTTTCCGATAAGGGCAGAGATGACGCCGTGGAAAGTATTGATTTCCTGGGTGGTAAGCCGTGCGCGCTGGAGCATGTTGCGCAGGTTGCACTGCATGGAAGGCTTTTGTTCGACGCTGGTGAAAAACCCCGCATCCTCAAGCGCATCTTCAAGCCGCCCGAACAGGCCCATGAGCTGTTTTTTGTCCGCCACTTCCGATTTTCCCGTGTGTAGCTCGGCACTTTGGATGTCAAGGCCGGACTGGAACCACTCATAGGCCATGATAAGGACGCCCTGCGCCAAATTCAGCGAGGAAAAGGCAGGGTTGAGCGGAACGGTGACAATGTCGTCTGCCAGCGGCAGGTCATCACTTTCAATGCCTGTGCGTTCACAGCCGAAAATGATGCCGCAGGCCGCGCCTGATGCGGTTTTCTCTCGCAGGGACATGGCCGCGCCCTTAGGGGTGAGAATTTCTTTCACCATGTCGCGCGGGCGGGCGGTGGTGGCCACCACATAATTGAGGTCGGCCACGGCTTCGGCCAGGGTCCCGAATACTTCAGCCCCGTCCAGCACACAGGTGGCACCGGAGGCGTTGGGGATGGCGCGTTCATTCGGCCACCCGTCACGCGGGGAAACCAGCCGTAGCCGGGTCAGGCCACAGTTGAGCATGGCACGTGCGACAGAGCCGATGTTCTCACCCATCTGCGGACGGTCGAGGATGACAACCGGGCCGCCGGTGAGGCTTGGCATACGGGGATTGGTGCCCGATGTCATTTCCGCCGCCAGGTGGTGCCGGTGGGGTTGTCCTCGAGGATAAGACCTGCATCCGTGAGTTCCTTGCGGATGGCATCGGCCCGGACAAAGTTTTTTTCGGCCTTGGCTTCCAAACGTTCCGTAATCATTTTTTCAATATCGGCGTCGGACAGGCCGTCTGCTTCCGCAGTTCCACGCAACCATTCTTCAGGAGCGGTTGCAAAAAGGCCCATGAACCTGCCAGCGGCAAGCAGTCTGGATTTGTTCTCAACCGTGCCGGACTTGTTGGCTTCTTTGGCCAGCTTATGTAATTCGGCCAGAGCCTTGGGAGTATTGAGGTCGTCACACAAGGCGTTCAGGAGCCTGTCGGGGATGTCGGCGCCCGCGTTGGCATCCACGCCGCGCAGGGCGATATAGAGCTTGTCCAGTGCGGCGCGGGCCTGTGTGAGGCCTTCGCGTGTAAAGTCAAACGGCTGGCTGTAGTGGGCGGTCATCAGGTAATAGCGCAGTGCCTCGCCGGGAATGCCTTCATCCAGGAGTTGGTGGACAGTGATGAAGTTGCCCAGCGACTTGGACATTTTCTGTCCTTCCACGCCGAGATGTCCGTTATGCATGAAAAAGCGGGACATGCTGTCCGAACCGCAAGAGCAGCGGGTTTGGGCAATTTCGTTTTCATGGTGTGGGAATACAAGGTCGATTCCGCCGCCATGGATGTCAAACGGGATGCCGAGATGCTTGGCGGACATGGCCGAGCATTCGATATGCCAGCCGGGCCGGCCGCGGCCCCACGGGCTTTCCCAGCCGGGCTGTTCGTCCGTTGAGGGCTTCCAGAGTACAAAATCAGCCGGATCGCGTTTGTAGGGGGCCACTTCCACACGTGCGCCCATCACCATGTCGTCGCGGCTGCGCTTGGAAAGCATGCCATAATCCGGCATGGAGGGAACATGGAAGAGTACATGGCCTTCCGCCTCATAGGCGTTGCCCTTTTCCATGAGCACCTGAATAATGGCGATCATGTCGCCAATATGCTGGGTGGCCTTGGGTTCAACCGTTGGGTCCAGTGCGCCAAGCGCGCCCATGTCCGCCTTGTACTGGGCATAAGTGCGCTGGGTGAGGTCGCCGATGCTTTCGCCCTTTTCCTTGGCGGCCGCGATGATCTTGTCATCCACGTCCGTCACATTGCGGACATAGGTGACCTTTGGATAAAGTCTGGAAAGCAGGCGGAAGAGGATGTCAAACACCACTACGGGGCGCGCGTTCCCCAGATGGGCGAAGTCGTAAACGGTGGGACCACAGACATACATGCGCACATGGCCCGGGTCGATGGGGGCAAAATCCTCGGTTTTCTGGGTGAGTGTGTTGTGGATGCGCAAGGTTGTCATGGTCTTGTCCTTTCCTGAAAAGTCCAGGAAATGGCTTTAGCATGATGCACATGGCGGTTCAAGGGGCTTCGCTTCACCCCCAGGAGACATCCGTATCATCCAGACCATCCGCATGGAAGCGGACAAAGGTGAGTTCGGTGGTGGGCTCGTGGGTGAGCGGGTGGATGTCGGCCATGGGAGAAGTGCTTTCGAGCGCAAAGCCGAGACGTTTGGCCACGGCAACGCTTTTGGTGTTGTTTTCGTCGTAGAGGATGGCGAGGCGGCGCAGGCCAACGTGCCGGAACAGGTAAAGGGTCAAGGCGCGGGCAGCTTCCGTCATGATGCCCTTGCCGGTTTCGGAGGTACGGAGCCAGTAGCCAAGATGGGCCGAAGGGATTTTCCAGTTGAAGCCGTAAACCCCGATCATGCCGAGGAAGCGGTCGCTTGCAAAAATGGCGAAGGAAAGGTGTTTGCGCAGGATGAAGTCGGCCGCGAACCTGCGTGCTTTTTCGTCGCTTTCTTCAAGTGTTGGCGTGCCTTGTGCCAATTCGAGCCACGGGACGAAATCCTGCATGCTTTCGGAAACCGCCTCAAAAATGGCCCGTCCATCTCCCGCCCGGCATGGCCGCAAGGTCAGCCGCTTCGTACGGATGGGCACGGGGAGATCAAGCAGGATGGGGTTTTCTATGCCCCCCATGACACACCTGTATCATCAAGGCCGTCTGCATTGAAGCGGACATAGATGCGGGAAGTTGCAAGCTCGTCGGTGTCCCTTTTGAGGTGTTTGCCGAAGGCCTTGCTTTCGAGCGCAAAGCCAGGACGCTCGGCCACGCCAGCGCTTTTTGCATTGTCATCATCACAGCCGAGCACGAGGCGGCGCAGCCCTGGTACGCGGAAGGCGTAAAGGGAAAGCGCGTTCACAGCCTCGGTCATGTAGCCGTGGCCGGTTGTCGATGTGCGCAGCCAGTAGCCGATTTCCGCCGAAGGAATCTTCCAGTCAATCTTGTGAAGGCCGCACAGCCCGATCATCCGTCCTTCCCGCATGATGCAGAAAGCAAGAAGTTTGCGCAGGATGAAATCCGCGGAGAATTGCCGGGCCCGTTCCTCGCTCTGGCTGATCGTGGGGAGGGGGGTGGCCCATGGCGGGAAGCGCGCCAATTCAGAAGCACTTTCCGCAATGGCTTCGTTCATGGCCTGGCCATCACCCGCCTGCATGGGGCGCAAGGTCAACCGCTTCGTACGGATGGGAACGGGGAGATCAAGCAGGATGGGGTTGTCAATGCCACCCATTTTTCCTTACGCCTTGAACTTGTTGACTATGGGATACCGGCGTTCTCGCCCGAAGGCGCGCTTCGTGATCTTCACGCCGGGCGGCGATTGGCGGCGTTTGTATTCTGCGCGATCAAGCATTTTCCAGATGCGGCGGATGGTGGCTTCATCATGCCCGCGCGAGGCAATCTGCTCGACAGACATTTCCTTTTCGACAAGGCCTTCCAGAATATCATCCAGCGCTGGGTAGGGCGGCAGGCTGTCCTGGTCCACCTGATCTGGTTTCAGCTCGGCCGAGGGGGGCTTGCTGATGGAGCTGCGCGGAATGGCCATGCCGTCAGGGCCAAGGGCGCCCTTTGGCTTGTGGCTGTTGCGCCATTCGGAAAGCGCGAAAACAGTGGTTTTGTAAACATCTTTGAGGACGGAATAGCCGCCGCACATGTCGCCGTAAAGGGTGGAGTAGCCCACCGACATTTCCGATTTGTTGCCGGTGGAAAGTACCATGGGCCCAAACTTGTTGGACATGGCCATGAGGATCATGCCGCGGATGCGGGCCTGGATGTTTTCTTCCGTCACGTCCTCGGCCTTGCCTTCAAAAACGGGCTTCAGCATCTGCGCATAGGCTTCCACAGCCGGAACAATGGGAACGGAGGTCATTTTCATGCCCAGAAGTCGTCCACTTTCCTCGGCATCGGACACGCTGCCTTCGGATGAATATTTCGAGGGCATCATGACGCCCCAGACCTTGTCGCCGCCAAGGGCATCTGCGGCGATGGCTGCGGACAGGGCGCTGTCAATCCCGCCCGACATGCCGAGGATGACGCCGGGGAAGCCGATCTTGCCGACATAATCCCGCAGGCCGATCATGAGGGCAAGGTAAATGGATTCAAGAATATCAACGGAGGGAGCCTTCTCGCCTTCGGCGCAGGTGAAGGTACCATCATTGCCCTTTGTCCAGGTGGTCAGGCACAGGTCTTCTGCAAAAAGAGGCTGGGAAACAGCCTCGCTTCCATCAGCATTCAGGACGAAGGATTGACCGTCAAACACCAGCTCGTCCTGGCCACCCACCTGGTTGAGGTAAATGAGGGGGAGGCCGGTTTCGTTGATGCGGGCCAGTGCATGGCGATGGCGCAGGTCATCCTTGGCGACTTCAAAAGGGCTGCCGTTGATGGCGAGCAGGATTTGCGCGCCGCTTTCCTTCAGTGCCGTGGATACAGGCGTGTGCCACATGTCCTCACAGATGAGAACGCCAAGGTTTACGCCATGGAAAGAAATGGGGCGGGGCAGTGGACCCGATGTAAAGGTGCGTTTTTCGTCAAAAACGCCGGTGTTTGGCAGGTCATGCTTGAGGGTGATTGCGGAAATGCTTCCGTTTTCCATCAGGATGACGGCGTTGTATGGGTGGCCATTCTGCCGCCACGGGGAGCCAACCAGCAGGGCAGGGCCCCGCGCAGTTGCTGCCGCCATGGTACGGATTTCCTCTTCGCAGCGGGTGAGGAATGCGGTTTTCAGGATCAGGTCTTCCGGCGGGTATCCACACAGTGAAAGTTCAGGGAAGGCAACAAGGTCTGCATTCATGCGTGCGGCCCGTTCCCGGATTTCAAGAATCCGTGCCGCATTGCTGGAGATGTCGCCAAGGGTCGGGTTGAACTGGGCAAGGGCGATCCGGATCTGGTTTGGCATGGCTTTTGTCAGTCCTGTGAGGATTGGGAAAAGGAATGAGAAAAAGGACGTTTCAGGTTTCGCTGGTAATCTTGATGCGGATGTTCCGCCAGCGCCAGGCCATGAGGCTCCATGTAAAGACAGCCTGAAGGGCTGGAGGAGCAAGGCTCATGAGCGGGGAGGTCCCATTTCCGGCAATGTCCGGAATGAAGATGGGCAGAAAGCGTTCAAGGTTGGCTGAAAGCAGCAGGGCGGGCAGCAAAAGATAAAGAATGCCGAGATAGACAAGGCTGGTGAGGGTTCCTGAGAACGGACGTCCGGAGAGGGTAAAGAAAATGATGAGGCCGACATCCCGGAGGAGGAACAGGAAAATGGCAGCAAGGACCGGAAGGGCTTGCGGGTTTTGACTGGCAATGTGGAACATCGCGGCGGCAAGGCATAAAACGGCAGTGGTGATGATGGATATGAACCAGCAGGGGGTTGCCGTATTTGCGGTTTCCGAATGGCCTTCTGAAAGACGGGTCAGCCAAAGGCGAAGGGAGAGGAATCCCTTGGGTTCAAGCAAGGCGACAAGTTCCGTGAGCAGAACGGATGTGGTGAAAGCAATGGTCATGGCCATTGCAAGGCCTGGCGCTTCAATGGTCATAAAGGGGGACATTTCGGCAAAGCCGGCGCTGTAGAAAATGGAAAAAATAAGGAAGGCGCTCCAGACATAAGGTGGATCGGCATATTTCAGTTCGGCGCGCATGAGGTGGTGGATTCCGGCGATGGTCCATGCGGCAAGGATGCAAAGGCTTGCAAAGGTGAAGCGGTCTGCCTCGAAGCTGATGCCATACCAGAGGATATGGGAGGTGATGGATTGGAGCGGGAACAGCGATCCAAGAACCCCCAGGCCAACCACGATCCCAATGACCTGGGAGAAGGTGACGAGTCCACGGATTCCTGTGGGATTGAGGCGCAGGAACAGCATGCTGAACAGCATGGAGGCCGCTTGTGCGGCAATGGATGTGATGACCATTTCGCCGGCACTCATGATGGCGTCTTTGGGCCAGAAGGCCATGATGGGAACAAGCCACAGGGCACCATACCAGGCAAAGGAAGTGCTGCCTATGAGTTTCCCCCAGGTCATTCCCCATGACGTCATGGAGCTGAGGCGCTGGGTATCCCAGGTCAGGTTTTCCACTTCGGACATGACGGCTTCGGCGCTCATCCGGGTTCCCCACAGGATGAGGAGGATGAAGGCCATGATGGAGGCTGCAGCACCAAGGGACGTGTTTGTTTCAGTGGCCAGGCGGGTTGCTATGAGGACCAGCGCCATGATGAGGGGGAGGCCGATGAGGCGGTGCAGGGAAAATTCGAGGCGCAGGTTGCGCAGGAATTCCGGGTTGGCTTCAATGGGGCTGTCGCCGGGAAGAGGAAAACAAAGCATCATGCGCCTTTCTGGGGGGATGTAGCGTCCGGGGAAGCCTCTTTTTTGCCGGGGGTAACTTGAGGGGGAGGCGGAGCCTTGGCTGACATTTTCTCAAGGTAGACGGACTGGATGTTGGGCTTGTCTTCGGCAAAACCGCAAAAGGGGATTTGTGCAGCGGTTATGCGGGCGATGAGACGGCTGACAGCGTTGTCATCACCATGAAAATCAAAGGTGGCATCCCGGCCTTCAAGGGAAATGGCGGTGACATCAACCAGATGGATAAGCTTGGCAACAACTTCCGGGGCTTCCATGGGCATGGTCATGCGCCACCTGCGATGGGTGGCCGCGGAGTTGCGGATTTCGCGCAAATCCACAAGATGGCCGTTATCAATGATCATCATGTGGGTGGAGTAATCCTCAAGTTCCACAAGGATATGGGAAGAAACAAGGATCGTCATTCCACTGTCGCGCAGGCTGACCAGCAGGCGGGAGAGGTCTATGCGGGCCTCGGGGTCCAGCCCGGAGGCAGGTTCATCCAGCAGCAGGATGGCTGGGCGGTGGATGATGGCCTGGGCAATGGCAAGGCGCTGGCGCAGTCCGCGGGAAAGGTTTCCGGCTTGCTGGTTCAGGCGGTCTTCAAGTCCCAGCATGCGGGCGGTTTCAAGGATGCGTTCCTTGCGCAAGCTGCAAGGGACACCGTGGGCGCTGGCATAATAATTCAGGCAGTCCGCAACAGTGAGAAGATCGTAAAGGCCATAGAAATCCTGCAGGAAACCAATTTTTTCATGGGCTTTCCGAGGATTGGACAGGACATCGATGCCATCAATGGAGATGGAACCGGAAAAAGGGGTATCAAGCGCGGCAATATTGCGCAGGATGGTGGTTTTTCCCGCACCGTTTGGCCCCACCATGGCGGTAATGCTCTGCGGTTCAAGTTCAAAGGAGATGCCCTTGATGGCACGTTTGTCGGGATAGTCAAAAATGAGATCTTTTACGCTGATGATGGGCATGCTTTTTCCCCTGTTTGGGATATCTTCTGTTTTTTTTATCCTTCGGCGCGGGATTTGGCAAGTTTTCTTTGCTTTTCTTCTGCCTTGACTGCCCGGAAACCTGGAGCGCGTCCTGCAAGGATTTCCTGGCGACTTCGCGCGATGGCTATGGCGTCTGCAGGAATGTCATGGGTAATAACGCTGCCAGCGCCGATGATGGCGCCATCACCCACCGTAACGGGCGCAACAAGCGCCACATCCGAGCCGATGAAGGCTCCCGCGCCAATGATGGTTTTGTGCTTGAGGTAACCGTCGTAATTGCAGGTAATGGTGCCAGCGCCGATGTTTGTTTTTGAGCCAACAGTGCAATCGCCAAGGTAAGTGAGGTGGTTGGCCTTGGCACCGGGGGCCAGTGTCGTGTTCTTGAGTTCGACAAAATTGCCGACATGGGCGTTTTCTCCCACCATGCTTCCGGGACGCAGGCGGGCAAACGGGCCAATGCGCGCGCCCTTTTCAATGGTGGTGCCTTCAATGTGGGAGAAGGAAAGGATTTCCACATTGTCCCCCACAATTGCGCTGGGGCCAAAGACCACATGGGGGCCGATGACAATGTCCCGGCCAAACCGTGTATCGGCGCACAGGAAAACCGTTTCCGGAGAGGGCATGGTGACGCCAGCTGTCATGGCCGCCTGGCGCAGGCGGTTTTGCAGGAGGGATTCGGCCGTTGCCAGTTCGCTGCGGGTGTTGATACCCGAAAGTTCTGAAACATCTCCCTCCACGGCAATGCAGGCATGGCCAGCCTTGCGGGCCAGTTCCACGCAGTCGGTCAGGTAATATTCCCCCTTGTTGTTGCGTGGGGAGAGTGTGGACAGAAGATCGGGCAGGAGCCGGGCATCCGCCGCCATGATGCCGCTGTTACAGAAGGAAATGGCCCGTTCGTTATCGGAAGCGTCGGCATATTCCGTGATTTTCAAAAGGTTTCCCTTGGAATCTGTGATGAGGCGTCCATAGCGGGCAGGATCATTCGGGCGCATACCCATGACGGCAATGGCTGCATCATTTTCCCTGCGCCGGGAAAGCAGGCGGGCAAGCGATTCTGATGTTATCAGTGGCGTGTCCCCATAAAGGATGAGGATGTCGCCTGAAAAACCGGCAAGCGCGTTCATGGCTGTGGACGCTGCATGCCCAGTTCCAAGCGGCTCCTTCTGTACGACAACGTCGTGCGGGTGGGCCTGCCTTGCCAGCATGTCCATATCGGGGCCGATGACGGCAACAATGCGGGCGGGCTGTAGAGCCAGAGCCGTATCAAGAACATGGCGGAAGAGGGGTTTTCCGGCCAGTATGTGCATGGCTTTCGGAAGGTCTGAATTCATTCGCGTACCCTTGCCGGCAGCAAGAATGGCCACGGCCAGGGACGCTTGTGGGAGGGTTTCCTGTGTCATGCAGGAATGTTATGGCAAAAATTGTTACCCTTCAAGCCCTCTCTTAACTCTTGTCTGATGGCTTGGCTTCCCCTATATTCGCTAGCGTAACTGTCTTTTTAATTTCGGAGTTTGACGATATGGTCAAGACACCCTGCAGGGGCTATGCCTTCACGAAAACCCGCTTGTTCCAGCATGTTTCTGTTGGAGCGCTCATGGCGGGAGCGATGATGGTGGGGGGGTGCGTATCCACCCAGAAGCTTGAAACTTCGCTCCTGTCGGATGGTGTTCCTTATGCCGGGGAGGTTGCTCCAACCGTTGCGGCGCCAGCACCGTCTCCATGGGTTGAGAAACTTCAGGCGCGGGCTCAGGAAAAGCAAAAGGTTGAGGAAAAGGCGGAAGTACCGCTGTCATCGCCGCGTCCTGGCGTAACCTTTGCCGAAAAGGTTGTGTCCCGCAGGAAATCCATGCTGGAAAGCCTGATGGCCCCCCTCATTCCTGGGGATGATAACGCGGAAAAGGTGGCCTCTAAGGAAGAGGAAACCGCGGAATCTCCAAAGGCTTTGGAGGAGACGCAGTCGGTTGTTGCGGAAAAAACAGAATATGCGGTGCAATCCAGCTTTGCAGAAAAGGCGGCTGCCGCGATTGCTGTCCGGAAATCCAATGAAACGCAAGAAACGGTTCATGCGGACGTCGAACCCTTGCCAGCCGAGCCTGTCCTTCCCGAGGACATGGAAATTGCGGAGACCGATTCATCCGCTCCAGATCAACCTGTTCCAGCCGTAGAAGAAAAAGCCGAAGAAAACCGCGTTTCTTCTGATTTGGACCAGATTGTGCCGCTGGATAAAGGGAATGAAGCCGCTGGTGGCATGATTGCCTCAAACTGGGTTCAGAAATTGCGCATGGCCGCAGGCCGCAAGGTTGATGTGGTTACCGAAAAGCAATTGACTGAAGGAATTCGTGTGGCCGCTGTTCCTCCGGAACCAGTGGAAGAATCTGCGCCGGGCCAGGAAATGGCTGCAGCAAAACCTGTTGCGCCGACCCCGGTTGCGGAAATGGAAACGCCCCCCCCTGTCGTGGCGACAGCTGTGCCTGTGACGGAATCGCTCAAGGGGCCCTCTTCATGGGCTGAACGTGTTGCGGCTCTGGCTATTCGTCAGCAGCAGACCATGGCAGCGGTGGAAGAAGAAATCCCGTCGGTTGTGGTGGAAGAACCCGCGCCCGTGGTTGTGGCTGCGGTGGAAGAAGAAATTCCGGCGGTGGTGGTGGAAGAACCCGCGCCTGTGGTTGTGGCAGCTGTGGAAGAAGAAATCCCGGCGGTTGTGCTGGAAGAACCCGCGCCCGTGGTTGTGGCTGCGGTGGAAGAAGAAATTCCGTCGGTGGTGGTGGAAGAGCCCGCGCCCGTGGTTGTGGCTGCGGTGGAAGAAGATGTTCCGGCGGTTGTGGTGGAAGACCCCGCGCCCGTGGTTGTGGCAGCGGTGGAAGAAGAAATCCCGGCGGTTGTGGTGGAAGAACCCGCGCCTGTGGTTGTGGCAGCTGTGGAAGAAGAAATCCCGGCGGTTGTGGTGGAAGAACCCGCGCCCGTGGTTGTGGCTGCGGTGGAAGAAGAATTGTCTCCTGTGACAGCGGCCGCGAATGCAGCGAAAAAGGGAGCGGACAAGGTTGTGCTGGTGGATACCGGCATTCCGGAAGTCCTTGCCGTGTCCAAGCCGATTGTACCTTCTCCTGAATTGCCTGAAGTGCTTGCAACGCCAGAACCCATCCGGGCGACTCCCGCGCTTCCCGAGGTCATGGTTGCCAGTAGCAAACCTGTTGTTGCGGCCAAGCCATCTGCGGTTGCTGCGCCAAAAGCGAAAAAGGGAGGGAGCCTGCTGTTTGGGGCGGCTCCGGAAATTCCGGCTGAACCGGGAACGCCCTTGTTTTTCCTTTCGCATGGTGAAAAGGTAAAGGCCGCCTTGAAGGCAGAAGGCAAGAGGGACATGGAAATGGCGGAGGGGTATCCCAGCCTTGGTAGTGTTCCTGAGGCGCCAAAAGCGCTGTCTGAACGTGAAATCCTTTTGCGGGACATGATGAAGACCGATCATGAAGAAGGCCTCGACATGATTTCTCAAGCTACCCTTCCGCAGCTTGAGATTGCCCCGGCGCAGGATGAAATTGCCGCGGCGCCTGTTGTGGATGTGCCGGCCGCAAATGTTGTTGTGAATGTACCGGTGGTGATTGAAGAAAGCCCCGTTTCAATTCACGAGCCCACCGCCGAAATGAGTGATGTCCTGGAAAAGGCCGCCAAGGCCGCGCGCGTTGACGGGGTTGTGTATAATGATCCAGACATGCCGCGCGCCCTGAAGGATTATACTTCTGGCGATACGTCCGTGAGTCTCCTGTCCGGAGTGGTGCGTTTTGATTATTCCTCGTCGGAAATCGTTTCTGATTACAGCCGGGTTCTTGCAGATGTTGCGCGCATCCAGAGGGATACGGGCGGTTATTTGCGCGTGGTTGGGCATGCCAGCCGCAAGGTGGATGCTCCTGATGCCCTCAAGGAGATGATGGTCAATTTCTCCCTTTCGATCGATCGTGCCAATGCGGTTGCGGCAGAGCTGATCAAGCTGGGCGTTCCCGCCAACCATATCTTTGTTGGCGCCAAGGGACAAAGCGAGCCCGCGAATCTTCCCGGAGGAGATGAAACCGAGGAAGATAGCCGTCGCACGGAAATCTTCCTCGATTACTGATGTCGCAGCAAACGCCCATTCCATCAAAAGGTCTTTCCGGGCGAAGCTGGGTATTGCGTCCGCATGATCCGGAAATTGCCTTGGCCATGAGCCAGAAGCTGGATATTCCGGAAATCATGGCGCGTGTCATGGCGGGGCGGGGGGTTGGCCTTGATGAAGCGGAAGACTTCCTTGATCCCAGTTTCATGAAATTGATGCCGGACCCTTCCACCTTCAAGGACATGGACAAGGCGGCCATGCGTATTGCGCAGGCCATCCGTCAGGGAGAGCTTGTTGCCATTCTTGGTGATTATGACGTGGATGGCGCTACATCGGCAGCCCTGTTGTACCGTTTTATTCGTGCCGCCGGTGGGAAGGCCATGACATATATCCCGGATCGGCTTGAGGAAGGGTATGGCCCTAATCCGGAAGCGCTTCTGGGCCTTCGGGAAAAAGGTGCTGGCCTGATCGTGACGGTGGATTGCGGGGCAACAGCTTTTGAAAGCCTGGATGTTGCGGCCAATGCCGGGATTGATGTCGTGGTCATTGACCATCATGACTGTGAGCCGCGTTTACCAAAAGCCGTGGCTGTGGTGGATCCAAACCGGGTCGATGAGGATGGCGCATATTCCATGCTTGCGGCTGTGGGGGTGGTTTTCCTTGCGGTTGTTGCGGTGAACAGGATTTTGCGCAAGGATGGCCATTATGGCAATGGAAAGGGACCAAACCTGTTTTCATGGGTGGATCTTGCCGGGCTTGGAACGGTTTGTGATGTTGTGCCGCTTCGCGGACTCAATCGCGCCTATGTCCAGCATGGGCTTGTTGTCATGGCCCAGCGGAGCAATATCGGAATTGCGGCGCTCATGGATGTGTCGCGGGTGAGCGAAAAGCCATCCGCTTATCACATGGGGTTTGTTCTGGGGCCGCGCATCAATGCGGGGGGGCGTGTGGGAACATCCGGGCTTGGCGTGCAGCTCCTGACAACGGAAAAAGAGGATGAAGCCAAGGATATCGCTGCCAGGCTTGATGCATTCAATACGGAACGACGCGAGATTGAGGCGCAGGTACAGGTTGAGGCGGAAGCGCAGGTTGAGGAGGGAAAAGGGCTTTTCGGACGGCTGGTTTTTGTTTGCGGAAAAGGCTGGCATCCCGGCGTTGTGGGGATTGTGGCCTCCCGCCTGAAGGAAAAATATGGCAAGCCCGCCTGCGTTGTTGCGCTGGAAGATGGCGTGGGAAAGGCCTCTGCTCGCTCTGTTGCCGGGTTTGACATCGGGGCAGGCATCATTGCCGCCCGGCAGGCGGGGATTGTATCTGCCGGCGGTGGACACCCTATGGCTGCCGGGTTTACTGTGGAGGCACAAAGATGTGCGGAGCTTGCGGAATTCCTGGCATCCCGTCTGGATGATGAGGTGGGAGAGGCGGAGCTTGTTCCCCCGCTGCATCTGGATGGCGCAATTAGCATTGCGGGTGCAACGCCTGGGTTGCTTGGGCACCTTGAGAAATTGGCACCTTATGGTACGGGAAATCCGGAACCAAGGTTCTGGGTATCCGGAGCCCAACTGGTTCGTTCCGACATCATCAAGGAAAAACATGTACGCTGCATTTTTGCGGACCCGCTGACGGGCGCACGCATCAAGGCCATGGCCTTTCGTTCTGTCGAATCCGATCTGGGACGCAGCCTGCTGGCGGGAGGCGGAACCTGGCATATTGCCGGGCGGTTTAAACTGGATGACTGGAGTGGCAAGGAAAAGGTCGAGATGTTGCTGGACGATGCCATTTCCGCCTGAAAAGGATTGCGAGCCTGAATATGGACAAAGGCCCCGCAAGTTTTGCGGGGCCTTTGTTTTATATGGAAGGAAGTGAGTGGGTCAGGCCTTTCTGATGGTGGCGATGAAATCATCCACAGCCTTCCTGAGGACCTCGGACTGGTGGGCGAGTTCCCCGGAAGCATCCAGCACCTGATGTGCACCACTGCCGGCTTCGGACGCCGCCGTGCTGACACCTGAGATGTTGCTCGCTACTTCCTTGGTCGCCATTGAGGCTTCATGTACGTTGCGGGAGATTTCCTTGGTGGATGCTCCCTGTTCCTCAACGGCTGCGGCTATGGTGTTGGAGATTTCGCTGATGCGACCGATAATCTTCGAAATTTCCGAAATCGCCGATACCGCTTCCTTGGTTGCGCCTTGCACTGAAGTGATCTGCTGGCTGATCTCTTCCGTCGCCTTGGCGGTTTGTCCGGCCAGCGTCTTCACTTCACCCGCTACAACCGCAAAGCCCTTGCCGGCATCCCCGGCACGTGCCGCTTCGATGGTGGCGTTGAGGGCCAGAAGGTTGGTCTGGCTGGCAATGTCGGTGATAAGGCGTACCACGTCGCCAATCTTCTGGGCGGCATCGGACAGGCTCTGCACAATGACGCTCGTGCGGCCCGCATGTTCCACCGCCTGTGCCGAAACAGAAGCCGATTCCGATACCTGCCGCGAAATCTCGGTCACCGAGCTGGACAGCTCTTCCGTGGCCGCAGCAACGCCCTGCACGTTGGCGGCTGCCTGCTCCGACACGGAAGCCGCTGCCGTGGCCTGGCGCGAAGCTTCCTCTGCCACTGCAGAAACGCTCTCTGCCGAGGAACGCATTTCCGACGAGGCCGCAGAAACCGTATCCACAACCCCCTTTACGGAGGATTCAAACTCGTCCGCCATGCGGTTCATTGTGACACGTTTTTCGGTTTCGGCTTTCTTCTTCATTTCCGCCTGCTCGGATTGCATGCGGTCCATTTCAATGGCGTTTTCCTTGAACACCTGAACCGCTTTGGCCATGTCACCAATTTCATCGCGGTTATCAAGGGAGGGAACGTCAATGGTTTTGTTGCCTTTGGCAAGTTCGCCCATGACCGATGTCATCTTCTGGATGGGCTTCACAATGCCGCCTGCGATGATCCAGGCAAGGATGGTGCCAAGAAGGATGGCGCCAACGGCAAGGAAAATGGATGTCATGATGGTGCGGCCAATGATGAGGAAGAGGGTTTCCTCAATGGAATCCATCTGTTCATCAAGGGTTTTGACAACTTCGGCGGAAAGGCTGGTGAAATCGGTTCCGAGGGTTACCATGCTGCCCGTGATGATGTCGATGTAGGCCAGATCGGAAATTTTTGAGAAGGCCGCCTGGTGTTCTTCAAGCAGTTGTTGGGCCTTTTCAAGGGTTTTTCGTCCTTCCGGGTGTTTTTCCCGGTTGATGGCATCTGTAAGGATTTCCCCGGTTTTTGCAAAACGCTCATTGGCGGTTTTCAGTTCGTCTGTGCTGTTGTTGCGCAGGTAGCGCAATGTTGACGTGCGTGCCAGCTGGAAATTTTCCTGAATCTTGACAAGAGCCATCATGCTTTCCTGATCATTCTGGTTTTCATCGATCAGGTCCGTCAGGAGTTTGCGTAAGGAGGTGCCGGAAGGTTCAAAGGTTTTTGTGATAATGTCGTTTCTGGTCAGGATGTTGTAGGATACGGTATCAAAATCCTTGATGTAGCGCGCCATGATATCCTGCATCCGGGCGTTTTTTTCCTGCAGGGATTTGTCATCCAGATCCTTCACAACGTCCCGAAGGAGGGCCAATGTGTTTTCCCCTGCCTTCTTTGCATCTTCGGCCTGTTCGGGTTTCTGGAAATAAAGGAAGGTCAGGATGAAACGCCGGAACTTTGCGACTTCGCTGTCAAGCGTGAGGGTTTTTGTGGTGAGGTCTGCCGTGCGTGCATAATTCATCACGTTTTCACGGATTTTTGAAGTTTCCGTGTATCCGCTGGCGGCCAGAAGGGCCAACAGAAAGAGGATGCTGAAAAATCCGGTTCGGATTCGGGTGCTGATTTTGAAATGCGTAAACATGTTCATTTTGGGTCCATCCTTCTTTGCATAAGGCTATATGCCAAACATGTAGTGTGTTATGCTAAGAGAGCCGGGTTAATGAATCATGTCCTTGAGAGAAGGATTTTTGTTTTTTGCCTGTTTTGGATAAAGTTTTTAAACAGGGATGTGGAAAATGTTGGATTGCTTTGGCGGGAAAACGTGTGATGGAGTGGTCATGGTTTCCAGCAGGGCGTGGCCAATGGGCGTTAGCCGGAAGGCTCTGTTTTCTTCATCAACAACCATGGCGCCAATATCAAGCAAGGCATAAATGCAGGCCGTGCGTGAATCCTTCTCCGTACCAAGGATGATTTCCGCCTCGTCATGCCCCCCCTGTTTTTCTGTCAGGGGTGGAGGAATGTCGGTGGCCGTTGGATAACCGGACCATTTGTCCAGTTCCTGCTCAATTTCAATGCTGCGGGTCATGGCGGAAAGAACATTGGTCAGGGGCAGCCCAGCCTTGTAGGTGAGGCCCGCGCGGAGAATCGTTGTCGCAAGAATGCGTTGTTCTTCAGGGGCAGAGGGGATTTGCAGGGCTATGGCAGCCTTGGCAAAGCAACTGCGGAGTTCATTGTTTGTGATGCTGGTATCAAAATTGTCAATGACTTCAGCCAACCGTCTTGCATCCATGGCAAGAGAGGCTGTCATTCCATCTTCTGTGGCTGCCGGGGTGAAGGCCTGCATGAGCTTGCCCATTTCCTCGACCGCGTTTTTGCGAAAGCGAAGCAATTCCAAGTTTCAAGCTCCTCCGCTAAAACGATTCTGGTGAACCGTAACACGGTGAAAATGGAATGAAAAGGGGTTATTTTCCAGAGGCGATATAAACGCCATCCCAATCTGTTCCTGGAGTGGATTTACTAAAAGCATCAATGCGTTGTGCGTAAAGTTCATAAAGGCCGGAAATGCGTGCGGGGGCCAGTCTCTGGCAGGCGGACATGGCTTGCCTTGCCTCATCCCAGCGTTGTGCCCGATAAGCGGAAAGCATTTCGGTGTGGGCGTGTTTCAGGGCAGCGAAGGATTCCGTTTCTGCGGTTTCAGGGAGACCAATCAGGGCAAAGATGCGTTCAGGACGGGTTTTGCCCTTGACGGTGATGAGGTCGATTTCAAGCGTTGCAAAATCCGGGATGGCATCGCGTGTGGCTTCGCCAATGATGATGGGAACATGATAGGTTTTTGTTTGTCCCTCAAGGCGAGAAGCCAGGTTGACGGCATCGCCAATGGCGGAATAGGCAAACCGCTGGTCAGACCCCATGTTGCCAACGCAGCATGGCCCCGTGTTAATGCCAATTCCGATGAAAAGTGGAGCATTGGCATATTCAGGAAGCCGGTTGCGTTCAGCCAGGGCGTCCTGCATGGCAAGGCCCGCCATGCAGGCATCGCGTCCGTGGTTTTCGTTTGCAAGGGGGGCATTCCAGAAGGCCATGATCGCATCGCCAATGTATTTGTCGATGGTTCCCTTGTTGTTCATGATGATGCGGGTCATGGGGGTCAGGAAATCATTGAGGGTTTGCGTCAGTTTTTCCGGGGAGAAGTTTTCGGAAATGGCGGAAAATCCGCGGATGTCTGAAAACATGACGGTCAGGGGACGGACTTCGCCGCCCAGGCGAAGGTCTTCCGGTTTTTCAGCAAGTTCCTCAATGAGGTCCGGAGAGAGATAATGGGCAAAAGCTGTGCGGATCTGCCGCCGTTTGCGTTCTTCGTTGAGATATCCAAGGGAGAGGCAGGTTATGTAAACAAGGAGGGTTGCGGCCGCCGGATACACCGGGTCAATGAGAAGGCCTGCCAGGCGGTATCCCGCAATGGAGATGGCCAGGCCGGAGATGATGGTTGCGGCGCCAATGGCGGCAGAGGTCATTGCCCCTGCCTTTGGGAGTAGCCATATGAGCAGGAGGCCCGCGAGGATCATGCCCAGGATTTCCCCGGTTTCCGTGAGGGGATTGCGCTGGAGGAATGTGCCGTCCAGAATCTGTTCAATCGCTTCGGCGTGGATTTCCACGCCCGGTACCTGGCGCTGGCTTAGCGGAATGAAACGCAGATCCATGAGGCCGGATGCGGACGTACCGATGAGAATGATGCGCCCGCGAATATCCTCTTCGGAAACCTTGCCTGAAAGGATATCAGCCACCTGGAGAAATCTTTCCGGGCGGTGTCCGCTGAAGTAAAGCTGCATTCCGGCATCTTCCGTTGTGGGGATGACGCGTGTACCAACCCGGATGCTGCGGATGGCGCCAAGGCCTCCGGAGGTGGCAGACGGATCAAGCCCGCGCACTTCAATGCTTTCCTTGTTTCCAGCCAGGTCAACGGCCGCAAGTCCCAGGGCTGGGTAAAAGGATTTCTGCTGGGTTTCTGGGGGTTTTACGGCATATAGAAGCTGGTATGTACGCAAAACGCCATCATCGTCGGAGGAAAGTGAAAAATGACCGTTTTCGGCAGCGGCTTCGTCAATTTCTGCAAGATTGTTGATGGTGCCGGGGAACGTGAAGATTTTTCCGCCGATGGCCTCCATGTTTCTGGGCAGGGAAAGGCCGGAGAGACGGGAAATGAGGTTGGGGGCGGAACTCCGTACGACAAACCCGCGTTTCTTGATGGGAATTGTGGGCTCGCGCCTGTTTGAAAAACTGAAACCGGTCACCACATTGCCCGCCTTGCGGATGCTTAGCGCCAGAAGGGCATCCGTGTCGGGAAGCGTTTTAGCCAGTGCACGCAAGGGAGCCATTTCTGGTGTTTCCGCCAGGCTGGACACAAGGGCGCGGGGCGATCTGGCATCTGGTTCGGCAAACACCATGTCAAAGACAATGGCTGAAGCGCCCATTTCCGAGAGACGATCCACCAATGTGGCAATACGGTCACGCGGCCATGGCCACTGGCCCATGCGGGCAAGGGTGTCGTCGCCAAAATCGGCAATGCGCACCGGGATGCCGGGATTGAACGGGCGTGGCCATAAACGGTTGTATGTATCAAATGTGCTGGCCTGCATCCGGCGCAGGAATTCCGGCTGGTGAAGACGAATGGCCACGGCGCCCGCCAGAATGGCAAGGGCGACAAGGATGGTTGTTTTGTGGCCTGTCAGGTTTTTGCGCATGAGGTTTCAAACTATATAGGGAGGCGGCAAGCCCGGCAAGTGGGGATGGCTTTAAAAGTCATTGTCAGGCTCAGGAGGGATTCAATTGAGATGGGATGGTAATGGCGGCGCTGCAGAGGGCGGAGAAGAAAGTGTGCGCGCAGCAGCCATGGCGCATTGCCCCGCGCTGCCATGGTATGTTGTCGCCAAGGATGGAATATGCCAAGCGCCTGGCCTTTGTGGTTTTGCGTTACCGGGGGGGGCAGAAATTGCCTATACAACAGCCAAGGTATCTTCGGGCCAGTGATGGGTATGTGGGGGCAGACACCAAGTTTCATGGAGGCTGCCGATCATTTTTTTGTGATGTGCGGGAGATTTAAAATAAAAATGGTGCCCAGGGACGGAGTTGAACCGCCGACACGAGGATTTTCAGTCCTCTGCTCTACCAACTGAGCTACCTGGGCACCGTGGTGCGGGAATTGTCATAAGCAAAAATGAAGTTCATGTCCAGCATGAAAATGCGGCGGGGGGTAAAAAATTATCCCCGGTTGCGCAGGAGGCGGGATTTCTGGCGTTCCCAATCACGCTTTTTTTCGGTTTCCCGCTTGTCAGCCATGCGCTTGCCTTTTGCGATGCCGACTTCAAGCTTGGCCAAGCCGCGCGGGTTGAAATAAATGGCCAGGGGGATGAGGGAAGCCCCCTCCCGCTTGATGAGGCCCATGAGGCGGGAGCGTTCCTTGGCGTGGACAAGAAGGGGACGAAAACGTTTTGGTTCGTGCTGGAAAAAACGCCCGGCCTGGCTGTATTCGTCAATCTGGGCATTCAGGAGGCAAAGTTCCCCGCCCTTGATGCCTACATAAGCCTCTGCAATGGAAGCCTTGCCAAGACGCAGGGATTTTACCTCGGTGCCAAAAAGGCGCAGGCCAGCCTCGAGTGTCTCCTCGATAAAATAATTGTGGCGGGCCTTTCTGTTGACCGCGACGTTCTTTCGTTCTCCGGACGTTGACATGGGAGGGTATCCGTTGCTATTCCTTAGGACATGATGCAGCGCACCATACCTGTCCTTTGCCGGATGTTCAAGTCGGCATTGCTGGCGCTGGCCATTTTCGCATCCCCCTGCGCAATGGCCTCGGAGCTTGAGATTGCGGAAAAATCCATCTGGACACAAGCGTTCTCCGCCCTCAAAAAAGGAGATGAGGCAGCTGCGCGCGCCTTTGCTGCGCATGGGAAAAATCCCCTTCTTGCCAAGGCGTTCGCCCATCATTTTTTCCTGAAGACGAATGATTCCCGTGTCTGGCAGGATATTGCAACCTTCATTCAGCAAAATCCCGAATGGGCAGGACTTTATGCCTTGCGTAGGCAGGTGGAACGGCTGATGCCAAAGAATCGGCCTCCTGCCGAGGTCGTTGCGTGGTTTGAAAATTATCCTCCGCTGTCCATGGAAGGTATCCTGCTGGATGCTGCTGCGCTTGAATCGCTTGGGCGCCCGAAGGAAGCCGGGCGTATTGTGCGCCGCTTTTTCCCGACGCGTGGGCTCCCCGTGTCGCGCCAGAAGGAATATGTGCGGCTTTACGGGCGGTTTTTGCAGGAAAAGGATTATGCGGGGCGTGTGGATGCCCTTGTCTGGCGCGGGGAATATTCGGCGGCGGAAGCCTTGTTGCCCCAGCTTTCCAAATCCCGGAAAGCCCTCATGTCCGCCCGGATTGCCCTTGCGCTTAGGCGCAAGGATGCGAGCGCGCTTGTGCGCAAGGTTCCGGCGGAGCTTGTGGGGGATCCCGGTCTTGCCTATGAACGGCTGCGCTGGCGTCGCCGGGAAGGCATGATCCAGTCCGCGATTGATTTTTTGCCGCATGTCCATATGGGCAGTCATGCGGAGGATTTCTGGAATGAACGGCATCTCCTTGCCCGGGAGGCCATTGAGGGCAAGAGGTGGGCCACAGCGGCGCGTATCCTGTCCGGACATGGCCTTGTCAGCGGCGCAAACTGGGCACAGGCGGAGTGGCTCCAGGGGTGGATAGCCTTGCGTGGGCTTGACAAACCTGAAGAGGCCATCCGCCATTTTGAACGGTTGCATGAGGGGGTATCCACGCCGCAATCCCTTTCAAGGGCGGCTTATTGGGCTGGACGTGCGGATGAGGCTTCAGGAAATGGGGCGAGGGCGGTTGTGTGGTACCGGAAGGCAGCCATCTGGCCAACCACCTATTATGGCCAAATGGCGATTGCCCGGCTGGGGGGAAAGCTTGAAGATGAACTTCGTCAGGCAGCTGTCCGTCCCGGGGTTGATGCCACAGCATTCCAGTCCCGTGAACTGGTTGCGACATTGCGTCTTTTGCATGAAGTTGGTGCAGAAACCGATGTGATGTCATTTGTGAATAAAATGCTGGAACACGTTGAAAATCCATATGAATATAATTTGTTTGCTGAAATGTGTTATGGTCTTGGCAAGCCGGGGGCGGCTGTCCGTGTCGCCCGGGATGGGGCTGTGCGGACAGGGGTTCAGCTGGTGCCGCAGGGATATCCGCGCCTGGCTGGCGTGACGACTCCGGCTTCCTCTTTTCTTTCTCTTGTTCATGGAGTCATCCGGCAGGAAAGCGGGTTTGACCAGGATGCGAGGAGCCCTGCCGGAGCACGGGGATTGATGCAGCTCATGCCGGCTACGGCCCGGCAGGTTGCGGGTAAGCTGGGCATTGCCGCGCGCGATGATGCGGCAACCAATTTACGGATTGGGAGTACCTATCTCAAGAACATGATGGAAGATTTTGATGGGTCTGCGGTTCTGGCCCTTGCGGCTTACAACGCTGGGCCAACCCGTGCGCGGGAATGGGTCAAGAGGTTTGGCGATCCGCGGGAGCAGGGGGTTGATGTGGTGGATTGGGTGGAAAAGCTTCCCATGGGTGAAACCCGGAATTACATCCAGCGCGTTCTTGAAAATGCGCAAGTTTATGAGGTTCTGCTCAATCATTGAGTGGACTTTGGCAGGAGATCGGTTTGGAATTGGGCAAACAGGAAGCTGTAGGGACGGAAGAATATGGGGATTCTGCGCCACAAGATCACCATGTCTGTCCGGATTGTGTGGCTGATGGGTTCCTGAAAACGCTTTTGTCCCAAAATTTGGTATCCAGAACCTGCAATTATTGTGGACGACATGCAGATACCCCGATTGCCGCGCCGGTTTCCGTGCTTCTGGACAGTCTTGCCGGTGCGCTCGGATATTCCTTTTGTGATCCACTTTCTGGCGGTGTTCCTTGCAATGAAGGGGATTTTGTCTTGCGGCCACTTTCCACGGAAGAGGCTCTTGATGAAATCGGGTTTTCCTGTTCCGACCATCTCAGGGAAGATGTACTTGAAGCGTTCGGGGATCGGGGATGGGTACCTGCTCATGAGGAGGGCTGGCTGTCTTCTTCGCCAAGCCGTTCCTGGGGGCATGCGTGGCAGCGGTTTGTCCATACCGTCAAGCACGAGGTGCGTTTTTTCTTTTCCACCCTTGTGGTGGATCAGGATCAACCTGAAGGTTTTGTTCCGGCGGAATTGCTGGCGACCATTGGCAGGCTGGCCTGTGAACTTGGTCTTGTCCGGGAGTTGCCCGTGGGAAGCAGGCTTTTCCGGGTAAGAAACCGTGAGGATGGGGATAACTGGAAGCTTTGCGCGGAAGAACTTGGGGTGCCTCCCAGCGAGAAAGTGCGGGCGCGCCGCATGAACCCCTCCGGGATTGGATACCTTTACCTGGCTCACGAAAGGGAAACGGCGCTTGCGGAAGTTCTTGGGCGTCCGCCATGCCAGGCTGGGCTTGGGTGTTTCGAGGTTGCTTTTCCGCTCAGGGTTCTTGATCTTGGGCGTCTCCCGGAGGTGCCTTCAGTGTTTGATGTGGATCATCGTCTTGAGCGGGAAGTCATTCTTTTCCTGGAAGAATTTGTGGCGGAAGTCTGCCGCCCGGTTGCACGGGACAGGCAGGAGCATGTGGATTATGTTCCATCCCAGGTCGTTTCGGAATATTTCGCCAAGGTTTTCAGGACGCCGAAAGGTGAGGGGGTTGATGGCATTGCCTATCCAAGCACGGTCAGGAAGGGCGGAATGAATGTCGTGCTGTTTCCGCCGCCGGGAGGACGGGGAGGATTTGAGCGCCTGGTGTCATTTGTCAAGGCCGAGAACGTGGATTTTGCCGACTGGCGCAGCCTGTTTCAGGCTATTGGCGTTGTGTCCTGAAAGAATTTCAACAGAAAATGAAAAGGTCGCCGCTGCCTTGTGTTGGGGGAGGGGGCAGAGGCGACCTTTTGGGGAAGTCCGCCGATGAAGGCGGTTTCCCGATTGGCTTGCTTCCAAGGGAGGGGAGGAGAAGCTCCGAGCCACAAGGGCATCAGGAGGGAAGCAAGCCGCATGAAAGGGTTTTTGCACCCGGAATATGGCAAAAATAGGGCGAATTTTGACTTTTTTTGCATGTCTGGCATGCGCATTTTGCATAACACTTGCCATTACGCGAGCACGGGCTTGCAAGCGCGCGCGGATTCGGCTATTGGCTAGGACATGACAGATCTTAAACACATCCGCAATTTTGCCATCATCGCACATATCGACCATGGCAAGTCCACCCTCGCTGACCGCATCATTGAAACCTGCGGCGGGCTTGAAATGCGCGAAATGAAATCGCAGGTGCTCGATTCCATGGATATTGAGCGCGAACGCGGCATTACCATCAAGGCGCAGGCGGTGCGGCTGGAATACAAGGCAAAAGATGGCGGCGTTTACCAGCTCAATCTCATGGACACGCCGGGGCATGTCGATTTTGCCTATGAGGTCAGCCGTTCGCTGGCTGCGTGTGAAGGGTCCCTGCTGGTGGTGGATTCCACGCAGGGCGTGGAAGCGCAAACCCTGGCCAATGTCTATCAGGCGATTGAGAACAACCATGAAATCCTGCCTGTTATCAACAAGGTAGATCTGCCGGCGGCAGAGCCGGAACGTGTCCAGCAGCAGATTGAGGACGTGATCGGAATCGATGCCAGCGATGCGGCCATGGTTTCAGCCAAGAGTGGTCTTGGCGTTGCGGATTTGCTGGAGAAAATCGTAACCATCCTGCCGTCGCCGAAGGGCGAGGCAAATGTACCGCTGCAGGCGCTGCTGGTTGACAGCTGGTATGATGCATATCTTGGCGTCATCATCCTGCTGCGCGTGGTGAATGGTACCATCCGCAAGGGCATGAAGGTGCGTTTCATGTCGAATGGTACGGTTCATGATGTGGAACAGGTTGGTTTCTTTACGCCCAAGAAGGTCATGTGTCCGGAGCTCGGCCCCGGCGAGGTAGGGTTTATCACGGCGGGCATCAAGGAAATTTCGGAAACCCATGTGGGCGATACCATCACCGATGACCGCAAGCCCTGCGAGGCGGTGCTGGCCGGGTTCAAACCCTCCATTCCTGTGGTATTCTGCAGCCTGTTTCCTGTGGATAGTTCCGAGTTTTCGCGCTTGCGGGAATCCTTGGGCAAGCTTGCGCTCAATGATGCCAGCTTCCATTACGAGCCGGAAAGCTCAGCGGCGCTGGGCTTTGGATTCCGTTGCGGGTTCCTTGGCCTTTTGCACATGGAAATCATTCAGGAGCGACTGGAACGCGAGTTTAATCACGACCTCATCGCCACCGCGCCTTCGGTTGTTTACAAGCTGTCCATGACGGATGGATCCACCATGGAACTTTACAATCCGGCCGACATGCCTGACGTGGTGCGGATTGCGAGCATTGCCGAACCGTGGATCAAGGCCACCATTTTTGTGCCGGATGAATATCTGGGCAGTGTGCTGAAACTGGCGGAGGAACGTCGGGGTGAGCAGGTGGAGTTGACCTATGCGGGCGCGCGCGCCATGCTCATTTACAAGCTGCCGCTCAACGAAGTGGTGTTTGATTTTTACGACCGGCTCAAGTCCATCAGCCGCGGTTATGCCAGTTTTGACTACCAGATTGAGGAATATCGTGAAGGCGATCTCGTGAAGATGGGGATCCTTGTCAACGGGGAACCGGTGGATGCCCTGTCCATGATTGTTCACCGCGGACAAGCCGAGCGGCGCGGGCGCAACCTGTGCGAACGGCTTAAGGACCTCATTCCGCGCCACATGTTCAAAATTCCCATTCAGGCGGCGATTGGCGGCAAGGTGATTGCGCGTGAAACCATTGCGGCCATGCGCAAGGACGTGCTGGCCAAGTGCTATGGCGGCGACATCAGTCGCAAGCGCAAGCTGCTTGACAAGCAGAAGGAAGGCAAGAAGCGCATGCGCCAGTTTGGCAGCGTGGACATTCCGCAGTCGGCTTTCATCGAAGCCCTGCGCATGGGGGATGACAAGTAACCGGAAAACCTTGCCGATGGTGGGGCATAAGGCCCCGAAATCCTTGCGATGCGGTGAAAAATAACGGATGCGACCGGTAGTGTCGCCGTTGATAATGGAATGAGAGAGGGGCATGAAGACCATGCAGCTGCGAAAACCCCTGAATGAAAACGCCGACAACATTTTGCACCAGGTTGTCCGCATGGTGCGCGGGGCGGAGGATTTTCCGGTCGTCCTCGCGCTTGCCGATATGGATTCCAATGCGCTCACCCGTCCAAATAACGAAGGCAAAACGTCTGTGCATATCGCCATTGAGCTCGGATATCCGGCACTGGCCCTGGACCTGTGCAAGAAAAACAACTGGGTTAGCGGTGTTGTGGACCATGAGGGGAATGCGCCGCTGCATGCCTTGATCGGCAAGGGCAGTTCCGGGGATATTGGCGACACAAAACGGCAGCGGGAGAGTTCCGCCCTGTTTGACTATCTGGTTGAAGCGTATCCGCATGCGTTGTTTATCCGTAACAAGCAAGGATACCTGCCCTTTGTCGATGCGGTGGATTTTACCCGGTTCAGCAACGTCAAGACCATGTGGCCGGATATAGAGGACAGGCCTTCCTGTCTCACCATGCAGGGGCTTGGCGGGCAAACATTCCTGCATCATGTTGTGAGTCATCATTCCGCTGCCCTGATCTGGGTCAAACGGGCTCTTGGTGCAAAAAGTGTCTTTCAGGATCTGGCCGGATTCTGGAAACAAGTTGCATACAAGGTTGTTGGTCTCAATCCCGACACCCTTTTTGTGCGCAGTGATGGCGTGCCCGGCTGCCATCCTGGCGTCCTGCCGGTGGACCTGTGTGAGGATCCTGAACTCAGGATGTTCCTGAAAACCCGGATGCAGGCCATCGCTCCATCCTGGGATCCGAACTGCAAGCCAACCCTCTAAATTTTATGGTCGTTGAAGCATGCGCTTGTTAGTGTATGAGAAAACTGATAGATAAACGACAATTGTCGTCTTTGTTTTTTGAAAGAACTGCGTCCATGTTTCCTGGATTGGTCTGGAAAAAGCTGGAAATCTGTATATGCAGCACCGCCTGTTGTCGGTGCTGCTGATTCCTGTCCGCTTTTTTCCGTATCCCATTTCCTTTTGGTGAAACATGCAGATTTACAATACCGCCACGCGCTCACTTGAAACTTTCATTCCCGCAATTGCTGGTAAGGTCGGCCTTTATACCTGCGGCCCGACGGTTTACAGCTATGCCCATATTGGCAATCTCCGCACTTATGTGTTTGAGGATGTGCTGCGGCGCATGCTTGCGCGCGAAGGCTATGCTGTGCGGCATGTCATGAATGTGACGGATGTCGGGCATTTGCAATCGGATGCCGACAGCGGGGATGACAAGATGATGGTCGCAGCCCTGCGGGAGCAGCGTTCGCCATGGGAGATCGCGCAGTTTTACGAAGCTGCGTTTTTCCGTCATGCCGAGATGCTCGGGATCATGCGTCCCCATGTCGTGGCGCGCGCCACCGAACACATTCCCGAAATGATCGCCTTTGTCGAAAAACTGATGGCTCTGGGGTTTGCATATGAATCCGGCGGAAATGTCTATTTTGATGTTTCAAAATTTCCACGCTATGCCGATTTTGCGCGTCTGGACATGAAAGGGGCGCGGGCGACGGACCGGGCAGCCTTTGATGATTTGAAGCGCAGTCAGGTGGATTTTGCGCTGTGGTTTTCCCAATCGAAATTCCCCAACCAGATCATGCAGTGGGATTCCCCGTGGGGGCGGGGTTTTCCTGGGTGGCATATCGAATGCTCGGCCATGGCGATGAAGTATCTGGGTGAAAAGCTGGATATACATTGCGGTGGCGTCGACCACATCCCGGTACACCATACCAATGAGATTGCCCAGTCGGAAAGCCTGCTGCCGGATGGCGAGACGTGGGTGAATTACTGGATGCACGCGGCTTTCCTCACGCTGGACCAGGAGAAAATGGCCAAGTCCAGGGGGGATTCCCTGACACTGGACCGTCTTGTGGAAAAGGGAGTTCACCCCCTGGCATACCGCTATTTCCTGCTCACATTCCATTACAGGACCACCTTGCGTTTCAGTTTCGAGGCCCTAGAGGAAGCCGGAAAAGCCTATGGGAACATGCTGGAAAAGATGCAGCGCCTGCAGGGGCCGGACCAGGGAGGTTTTCCGCAAAGCCGGATAGGGGCTGAATGGGCAGAGGCGTTTTGGCAGGCCATGGGCAATGACCTCAATACCCCCCGGGCACTCTCCATTGCTTGGAGTGTCCTGGGAGATGAACGCTTGGCGGATCCTGAAAAACGGAACCTTCTGCATGGGTTTGACCAGGTTCTGGGGCTTAACCTGCTTGATGCTGTCGGCAAGGCCTTGTCTGCCGAGGAGCGGGATCTTGTGGATCAGCGGCAGGCGGCACGGCTACGCAAGGATTGGGTAGAATCCGACCGTTTGCGGGATGTGTTGCTGCATCAGCACGGGATCAAGGTCAATGATACCTCCTCGGGGGCGTCATGGGTGCGGATATTGCCGGCCTCTTGACACGAATCACCGGGAGGTATAGAAACTTCGCTCCTTCAAGACGACGAGGAGATGGTAATGCCCCAACTGCCCAAAAGGCAGGCGGATATGCCTTTTCCACCCCGCAGCAGGCGGGGGCGCTTCTTGGGGGCAGAATGCTCAGGATACAAAACAAACCGGCCAGGAAACCCCTGGCCGGTTTTCGTTTGGGCGCAATTTAAAAAAAACGGAGGAAAACATGGGAATTGACATGGTCATGATTGCACAGGCGATGGTGGATGCCTGTGCCGTGGTGGATGAAGCTTTCATGGAAAGAAACGGGCTTGAGCCCGGCGGGGCAAAGGTGGTGGTGCCGGAAGAAGCAAGGAAACTTGAAGCTGAATCGGGGGGAGTGTCGTATGTATCCGGTGGTTCGGCGGCCAATACGGCGGCAACCCTTGGCAGGCTTGGCAAGAACGTGGCCTTTTTTGGCCCCACGGGAAATGATGCGGCGGGGATCGCCTTCCACAGGGGAATGGCGGATGCCGGGGTTTTCTGTTTCCATAATACGGTTCCGGGAGGGGATACCGGCAAGTGCCTTGTGTTTGTGCCTCCATGTGGAGACAGGAGTATGGTTGCAAGCCCCGGGATTAGCGGGGATATTTCGGAAACAGTCATTCCGGCGGGTCTGTGTGAACAGGCCCGTTTGTGTTTCTGCGAAGGATTCCTGTTTTCCTTTCCAAAAGCCATTGCGGTCATGCAAAAGGCAGCGGCTGCGACAAGGCGAGGGGACGGCAAGGTGGTCCTATCCGTTGGAGCTGCATGGTGCGCTGCGGCAAACCAGAAGGAGATGATGGATTTTGTGGAAAACCACGCCGACATTGTTCTGGCGAATGAGGCTGAAGTGATGGCGCTCCTTGATGTTCCGGATTTTGGTTCGGCGCTGGCCATCTGGCAACAAATGGGAAAGACAGTGGTCATTACCCAAGGGAGTAAAGGCGCCGTGGTGGTTTCCGGCGGTTCCATTTATACCATTCCATCCCAGGCAAGCCAGGTGGTGGATACCACGGGAGCAGGGGACAGTTTCGCCGCCGGATTCCTGAATGGATTGCTTGACGGCATGGATGTCCTGCAGGCAGGGGCATGGGGTGCAGCTTTGGCCGCAGAAGTTGTTGGCCATGTGGGGGCCCGTCCAAAGCGGCATCCGAAACAGGTTTTGGGGATTCAACCTGGGATCTGACCTTTGGTGGACAAAAAAGGCGGGGGATCAATCGTCTGCCTTTTTTGTTTTTTTCATTGGAATTATAGGTTATATATTAAAAGTGAATTTTAAAAACATGTTAGAGGAAAAGATGAAACAGGGATGGTTTTGGACGGGTGTTTTTTGCATGGGGCTGTCCTGTTCCGCGATGGCTGCGGATGAATACATGTTCATCAAGCGCATTCCGGGGTTTGTGCCTGGGGCAACCTCAGGGGCAGGGGCATCCATTGCTGTTTCGCCAGAGGCAGGGGAGGTGACCATTTCCGATGGTGTGTCGCCCGGAATCTGGAAGAATTTTACCGTCAAAAATGAAGGTGGCCAGGAGACGGGTTCCATTTCCGCATCCCTCTCCAATGTGGATGATTTTGAACTGGATGCCAGCGCATGTTCCACCCTTCTTGGCGGGCAGAGCTGTGCCTTGAAGGTTCGCCTGAAGGCGTCGGACAATGGCAGTTTTGCCGGGGAGCTGTCCATCTTGGCGGCACCGGGCGGTTTCAGGAAGGTGATGCTTGCAGGCACGGCCAATGGCTTTACCGCCATGTGGTGCTGGGGGGATAACAACATGGGGCAGCTTGGAACCGGGGTTGTAGGCACCTTTGCAGATGGGACAACATTCAGCAGCGTTCCTGTCAGGGCGCTGGCAGGGTCTGTCGGCAAGGTGGCCAGAATGACAACGGGTTCATATAGCGTCTGTGCCCTGAATGAGGCGGGGAAAATCTGGTGTTGGGGATCCAACAACTGGGGGCAGCTTGGCAACAACACATATAGTAATAGTGCTGTGCCAACCGAAGTGTTTGATGTCGGAAAAACTTTTGTGGATGTTGCCTCGTACTACGAGCATGTGTGTGCGCTTGCAAGCGACCATTCCCTGTGGTGCTGGGGGTTCAACCAGTATGGCCAGCTTGGAACCGGTTCTACCACAAGTACCAAGGTGCCTGTCACGGTTTCAGGAATGGATTCCGGCGTGACTTCCGTGGATGCCGGGTATGATCATACCTGCGCGATCAAGGATGGAGGCGTTTGGTGCTGGGGAGAAAACACATATGGCCAGCTTGGCAACAATTCCACCACCATGAGCAATGTTCCCGTGCAGGTGTCAGGCATGGAAAGCAGCGTTTCCATGATTGCAGCAGGCGGCAGGCAAACCTGTGCGATCAAGACGGATGGCAGTATATGGTGCTGGGGGAATGCAAGCAGCGGTTACCTCGGAACGGGATCGACCTCCGATGTCCTGGTTCCCCAACCGTTGACGGTGCAGCCAGGGAATGCGCAATCCATTTACAATGGAGAGTATACTTTCTGTGTAAAGACTCAGGATAGGAGGTTGTGGTGCTGGGGGGGAAACGGTTATGGCCAGTTCGGGAATGGTGTGACGGGATCCAGTAAAACCCCTGTCCTGGTGGCTGGAGGAATGACGGTTTCCCAGTGGACCGAGGGTCGCTATCATCTTTGCGCCCGCAAGGAGGATGGATCGGCCTGGTGCTGGGGGTACAACAGCAAGGGACGTTTGGGAAATGGTAATACAACCCACCAGTCGAGTCCTGTCCAGGTGACGGACATGGCAAGTGGTGTTTTGAATATTGTGGCGGGGTTTTCACACACCTGTGCCATCACCCAATAAGAGGGAAACGCTTGATTGAAAAAAGGGCGGGGACATTATTGTCCTCGCCCTTTTCTTGTTTATCGGGATTTTCCTTTCAGGCAAGGCTTGCTGCGAGGGACAGAAAATCTTCATCCCGGCCAAAGCATCCTGCCAGTTGCAGGCCCAGTGGCAGGCCACTGGTTGTTTTTCCGGCAGGTACGGCCAAGGTGGGAATACCCGCATGGGTGAAGGGCAGGTTCATCAGCGGGCTGCCGGTGGCCGAGAGGCCTTCGGGCGCAGGCGTCGTTGTGGCGGGGGCCAGCCAGAGGTCAAGGCCAAGGCTTTCCATCATGCCGTCCATTCTGGCGCGCAAGCCTGCGATGGATTGATCTGCGCCCGTATCGTCGGCAGTTTGTCCCTCAAGGATGAGCGCGCGGGTTTGCGGGCTGTAAAGCGCTTCGTATTTGGCAAACCATGCGGCATGAACTTTGGCGAGATCCAAGGCATTGAGTGTGCGGTGGATGGCATTGATACGGGTAATGTCGGGAAACGGATCGCAAGGGATAAGCTTGTGGCCGAGGTCTGACAGCCTTTCGCATTGTGCCTTGAAAAAGGCAAGAACGGTGTCATCGGCCTGCGCCATGTATTTGCCCTGCGGCACGCCCAGCACAAGGGGGCGCACGGCGGGGAGTGGCGTTTCCGTGTTCCATTTGTCGCACATGACGGGGGCTGCGCCCAGGATTCCGGCCATGTCCGGGGCGAAATAGCCCATTTGGTCCACGCGCGGGGAAAAGGGGATGACGCCTTGCACCGACATGCGTCCAAAACTTGGCTTGAAGCCGAATACTCCGCAATAGGCAGCAGGGCGGGAGACGGAGCCGATGGTTTGGGTGCCAAGGGCCAGCGCGCATTCTCCGGCCGCCACGGCGGCAGCGGAGCCGCTGGAGGAACCGCCCGGCGTGTGGGTGATGTTGTGGGGGTTGCAGGTGGGGCCGGGAGAGAAGTAGGCAAATTCGGTGGTGACGGTTTTGCCGATGATGAGCGCTCCGGCATCCTTCAACCGTCGCACCACTGGTCCTTCCGCGCCCGTCAGGGGTTCGGGCGGCAGGCGGGAGCCAGCGCGGGTTTTAAAGCCAGCCACATGGTAAAGGTCTTTGACTCCAACAGGAACGCCAAACAGGGGAGGGCGCACACCGGCGTTTGGATAGGTGGACAACAGGCGCGCGGCATCCGCCAGCAGTCTTGCCCTTCGCCCTTCTTCCGGCAGCAGGGCATGGATATACGGCTCTACCGCCTCGATCCGGTCGCAGAGGGCGTTAACAAAGGCCATGAGGTCATCCCCCATCTCCGGCAGGGGGGCGGCAAAAGAGATCATAGCGCACCTTGTTCCCGCAATGCCGCAATGGCCGTGGCATCAAGCCCCAGAACCTGACCAAGGATTTCATCCGTGTGCTGGGAAAGGCGTGGGGCAGATGGACGGGTAACCTCATCCTCAACGCCGCTGAGTTTGAGGGGGGAGCCAGCGAGCTGTACGGTGCCAATATCTGGATCTTGCATGGAAACAATCATGTTGCGGGCAGCGATTTGTGGATCCTGCATGATGTCGGCCACCTTGTTGATGGGAGCGCAGGGGATACCGGCAGCTTCCAGGGCATCAAGCCATTCGCGGGCGGTCTTGCCGGCAAAGATGTCTGCCAGCAGGCGGTCAAGTTCGGCGATATGCTGGGTGCGGTCGGGGTTGGTGGCAAAACGGTTGTCGGAGAGCAGGCCTTCATGGCCGATGGCCTTGCAGAACTTTTCCCACAGCACGTCATTGCCCACGGCGATGACAAAGTGTGTGTCGCTGGCCGCCACAGCCTGGAACGGGGTGATCGTTGGGTGGCGGTTTCCCAGCGGCTGCGGGGATGTTCCATCCACCTGGTAACGGACAAGGGCGTTTTCCAGCAGGGCCACCATGCAGTCGAGCATGGCGATGTCCACCTTTTGGCCACAACCGGTCTTTTCGCGCATGGCAAGGGCGGCCTGAATGCCGATGACGGTAAAGAGCGCTCCCACGAGATCGCCCATGGAAACCCCCACACGGGTGGGGGGCATGTCGGGCCAGCCGGTCAGTCCCATGATGCCGCCCGCAGCCTGGGCGAGGATGTCATAGGAGGGGCGCGTGCTGTAAGGGCCGGTGTGTCCGTAGCCTGATGCTGCGGCATAAATGAGGCGCGGATTGTGTTTGGAAAGAACGTCCCAGCCAAGTCCCAGCTTTTCCATGGTGCCGGGGCGGAAGTTTTCCATGAGAACATCGGATTTTGCAGCCAGATCAAGCAGGAGTTTCTTTCCGGCCTCGTTCTTGAGGTCGATGGTGATGGATTTTTTGCCGCGGTTGATGCTGGCAAAATAAAGGCTCTTGCCTTCCAGGAATGGGCCGAAAGCACGGGAGTCGTCACCGCCGTTCGGGTTTTCCACCTTGATGACGGTGGCGCCCATGTCGCAGAGCATCATGGTGCAGAAGGGGCCGATGAGGACGCGGGAAAGGTCGAGAACGACAATGCCATCAAGCGGTTTTGCAGTCATGGGATGCTCCGTTTTGTCAGAAGTCGAGGTCGTCATAATGCTTGGGGGGCGGCGATCCTGGGATGCGCTCGGCCAGCAGGGGCCTGAAAGAGGGGCGGCATTTCATGCGGGCATACCAGTCCTTGGCTTCCGGGTGCCGGTCCCATGGAACGTCGCCAAGATAGTCGATGGTGGAGAGGTGCGCGGCGGCGGTGATGTCGGCCAGCGAACAAAAATCCCCGGAGAGCCATGTCCTGTGGCCCGTAAGGAAGGCGATGTAGTCAAGATGGTAATGGATATTGGTGAGGCCAGCCCTTATGGCGGAGCCATCGGGTTCACCAAGGCGCAAAATGCGTTTCATGAGTTTTTCGCCCACCAGGTTTTCGGTCACCTCATGATAAAACTTGTGGTCAAACCATTCCACCAGCCGACGTGTTTCCGCCCGTTGCAGGGCATCTGTTCCCAGAAGGCTGTTTTCGGGCTGGGTTTCATCAAGGTATTCGCAAATGACCTGGCTGCCGCACAGGGTTTTTCCATCAGCTTCCACCAGAACGGGAACTTCGCCGGCGGGGTTCATGGCAAGAAAATCCGGACGGCGTTCCCAGATTTTTTCAAGTTTCATTTCATAGGCAAGCTTTTTTTCCCCCAAGGCAATGCGCACCTTGTGGCAGGGAGCTGAAACGGGGACATGGTAGAGAATGCGCATGAGGTTGGTATCTGGTCCTTTATTTCTTGGTGGGGATGCTCCACGAAGACAGGGGGGCGGAACATTTTTCCGGTGGGGTTCCGGCTATGGCCACATGAACGCGGGTGATGTTCACCAGGTCGCGCGCGATGGTTTTGGGGCGGGATTTCTCCGCATAACCGGCATGGGAAAAGGAATCCTGCATGAAATTTTCGGAAAATGTCGCAAGGCTTTCCGGATCATTGAATTTGAGAAGGGCGCCCAGAAAATCCTGTCGCAGGGTTTCGCAAGTTTTTTGTGCGTTGCCCGTGCCTTCGCCAGCTATCAGGAAAATGTCGATCCGGTTTTCATCAAAGACATAGTTCGTCCGTCCGATGAGTGGCGCGCTCATCTGCAGGGAGAGGGTTTCTGCGGCCTGTTCCGTGCGGCGGGCAAGGGCGTTCATGCCCCAGTCCCACAGGGTTACGGGATGGTGCATGAGCCATGTGGATGCCGTCTCGGCGCGGACGGTTGAGGTGGAGGTGAAAATCAGGGGGATGGCAAGACAAAGGGCAGAAATCCGGCGCATCAGGTGTTTCCTTGTGCAGGCGTGGCAAAAAGGGTTTCATCGCCATGGATAATGACATCATCCACCTTGATGAGGCAGGCAAATCCGGCAAGACCGTGGGGCTTGATGGAGACGGTCACGATGTGGCGGGTTTTGTCCGCGCGCCAGATGGCCTGGTGGGTTGCTCCCATGCGGCTGGCGTGGATGGCAAGGCGGATGGCATCGCGCACGCGGATTTTATGCGCGGCGACATCCTTTTTGATGCGGACAAAAAAGTGGGAGAAATTGACCCCCGCCGTAGTGTTGAACTTCAGGGCCTTTCCATCAGCCAGAATGGTTGTTTTGGATTTTGCAGGAGAAAAGCTGCCATGGTTCATGACTTCAATGGTGTGGCCATTCCATTCTGCGCGCCAGGTCTGGTTGAAAAGGGACATGTCTTGGGGGCTTTCCTGAAAAGGGGGACGAAAGGCATTTTCCCCAGTTTAGCCGTCCTGTCAGCAACGGCAAGGGATTTCTGCAAGAAAAGGTTTCGATTTTTGGCGAGGTGCGGGGAATTGCCTTGGGCTTTATGGCGTTCCGGGCCGGATTTTGCTCGGGCGGCAAAAGGATCAGGCTGCGTTGGTCAAAAACGGGTTGCAATGTATGAAAAAACGGCCGCCATGACCCAGACAAGGGCAGACCCTGCGGTTTTTAGGTTGGAATCGGAAAGAAGGCGTTGTTTTGGAACCTTGCGCAAGGCCCAGGCCATGAGCGCCATGCCGCAGACAAACCCAAAAAGGAAACCGGAAATGCCTTTGACCCAAATCATTCGCCTGCCTCCGTTTTTGGTTTTCGGGCTTCATGTGATAGCCGCCAGAAGGTTTTTGTTTCCTTGTGTCCGGTTGTGCCGGACAAGGTGATCTGGTGTGTCTTTCGGGGAGAATCCGGGGCGCCGAAATAAACACTGTCCTCGATTTCCGCCGTGACGCCTTCTGAATGGAAACGCCATCCCATGCCGGACGGCAGGCGCAGGAGAACGTCTCCTCCTGTCAGGGATGAGGCGATGACATCCGGGTGTAAATGAAAGCGGATGGTAAAGGGCTGGCCGATCGGGCCTTCAAGGGTGTCCTCGCCAGAAAGGGTTTCCCCGCTATTTTCAAGGATGATCTTGCGGGTATGAATCATTCCAAGAGGACGCTTGTAGCCATCATGGCTGCCCTCAAGCGTGATGATTCCATCCGCATCTTCCCGCCGCACCTGTGTGGAGGCGGGTTTTCGGGTGCCCGGCATGATGGAGGAGGAGTTGATGTCCGCCATGATGAGGGTGGAATGGGCGGCGGTACCACGCAAAACCAGAGGCCATTCCCCAGGCAGGCTGGTGCTACCGCAGTTGGTGATCAGGCGCTGGCGGCCAATGCTCATCTCAAAACTGAAGGTGCCGGCATGGGCACCTGAAGCGGCCGGAATGCGGGGAGGGGCGCCTGTATCAACCAGGAGCAGTGTCTTGCCAAGGCTGATGCGCTCAAAGTGGCTGGCTGTGGCGCTGCGCAAAGGACGTCCGCGGATATCTGCCTGTGCAAGGGCCATATCAATCAGCATGGGCATGCCTTCGTTTGCGCCATTGAAAAGGGCAAGGCCGCCATCTCCGTGACGGAAAAAGCGCAAGGCGGGAACCATGCGTTCAATCGCATGTCCAAGGGTTTCCGGAACCGGTCTTTTGGCTGCGCGCAAGGCGGTGCGTATGTCGATGAGGTCAATGAGGGCGGTGAGGAGCTGTTCCGGATCGCGCGAAACATGACCGCCATCCGGCAGAATTTGTGTACGCAGTTCACCTTCAAGCAGGCGAAGGCCCTGGACAAGCCTGGCTTCTTCAGCCGGGAAACAGAGGCCGCCATAACAAAGGGCCTTGATGACGCTCAGCGTGGCGATACCGGGGGGGCAGTCTGCGGCCGCACGGGAAAGGTGTCGCAATTGCTGGGAGAGGGACAGGAAAACCTGTGACCTGAAAGCGTCATCGGCCGAAGCACAGTAGAAATCATGCAGGCTGATCCATACGGAAATGCGGCGCGCAAGGATGTCAGGGCGCCAGGTGCGCTCCTGCCACCCGCCATGGGCATCAATCCATGAGGAAACAAGGCTGCGGGCCATGATGCGGGCGTCATCGCCTCCGGCAGCGCGCAGGTCATGCAGGAAGGAGAAGCTGTGGAGGGCCGCCAGGGGGGCTTCTCCCATGCCGGCATCGACATGCCAGAGTGTTTTTGTATAAGCCGTGAAAAAGGAAAAACCGGATGTGTGGAACTGTCCTGCGATGATGGCCCGGCCGGTGGCGGCATTTCCAGGCCATGGGTCTGGAGGAAGGAAAGCCAGGGCGGATGGGATGTTTCCTCTCAGGGCCAGGTCGTAAAATGGGGTTTTGTAGGCAAGCGTCCCCAATGCCCGGCGCAGGACCCTGAGCGGTGAAAGGGGATGCTCGTTGTTCATGGTGCTTATTGGCCTGCGCTGCGCAGCGCAGCAATGGCTGCGGCGTAATCCGGTTGCATGAAAATGGCGGTTCCCGCCACCAGGGTGTCCGCACCGGCAAAAATGGCCTGGCGGGCGGTTTTCTGTGTGATGCCGCCATCCACTTCCAGCAGGATGTTGTGGCCTGAGGCATCGATGCGCTGGCGCACGGCGCGGATCTTGTCATCCAGCGGAATGAATTCCTGGCCACCGAAACCCGGGTTGACGGTCATGACAAGGATGAGGTCAACCTCGTCCATGATGTGGTCCAGGCAGCAGACCGGTGTGGCCGGGTTGAGGGCGATCCCCGCCTTTTTCCCCATGGCCCTGATGGCTTGCAGGCTGCGGGAAAGGTTGGGCCCCGCTTCCGGATGAATGGTGATGATGTCTGCGCCAGCCTCGGAGAAGGCAGCCAGCATGGGGTCTGCCGGTGCAATCATGAGGTGGACATCAAAAGGTTTTTGGGTGTGGGGCCGCAGCGATTTCACCACGGCAGGGCCAATGGTAAGGTTGGGAACAAAATGCCCATCCATCACATCGAGATGGAACATGTCGGCCCCGGCGGCTTCAGCCTTGGCAATTTCCTCCCCAAGCCGGGCAAAGTCTGCGGCCAGAAGGGAGGGGGCAATGCGTAAAGTCTGTTTCATGGGAGAAAGATAACATTTCCCCCAGGCGACCTCAAGCAGGCTTGGTGGGGGGAGAGACGGTTTTTTTCAGGCGGGCGATGTAAAAGCCGTCGATGCCCCCCGCCTCCTTCATCATGAAGGGGAGGGTGCGGACATCGCCCTCCGGGGTGATGGCTTCGGCAAGACCGCCAATTTCTCCGGCAAGAACAGGTAACCGTTTGAAGTCTTTATGGTTTTCAAGGAAGCGGGCAACCTGCAATTCGCTTTCATCCTTGAGCATGGAGCAGGTGCAGTAAACGAGGTAGCCTCCTGGGCGGACAAGCTCGGCAGCATGGGCCAGCAGATGTGCCTGAATGGTGACAAAGTGCGGAATGTCGGTGGGCTGCTTGAGGTGTAGGATGTCGGGGTGCCGCCTGATGGTGCCGATGGAGGAACAGGGGGCATCAAGCAAAACGGCATCTGCCAGTTCACCTGTTGTCCAAAGGCCAGCATCGGCGCAAACGGTTTCAGCCGAAAGGCCCAGGCGCGACAGGGTGTTTTCAAGCAGGGCAACCCGTTTCGGGGTGCGGTCGATGGCAATGACGTTTGCTCCGCGGGAAGCCAGCTGGGCCGTTTTTCCGCCAGGGGCTGCGCACAGGTCGAAAATGCGTTTGCCTTTCAGGTTTCCCATGAGGCGAACGGGCAGGGAAGCGGCGAGATCCTGAACCCACCACGCGCCTTCCGTGTGGCCGGGCAGGTCGGGAATGAGTCCGGCCTTGGTTTTTCGCAAGGTTCCGGTGGGCAGGAGCGTGGCTTCAAGCTTTGTTGCCCATTCTTCGGGGTTTTCCTTGACGGAAATGTCCAGTGGAGCTTCATTGGTGCTGGCTTTGGCAATATCTTCGGCCTTGTCGCCCCAATCCTTCCGGAGCATGGACATCATCCAGCCGGGGAAGTTGGCGGATGCGGGCGGGATGGGCATTTTGTCGCGCCCGATGCGGCGCAGGATGGCATTGACAAGCGGACGGAACTTCTCCGGAGCAAGGTCAACCGTGCTGTTGACGGCAGCATGGGCGGGAACGCCCGCAAAAAGGATTTGCGTGATGCCAAGACACAGGATGTCGTGGATATCCTCGTTCAGGGGTTGGTCGGGATGCGTGAGGCAGCCTTTGATGAGAAGACTGCATTGCCCATGATGGCGAAGGGTGTGGGTGGCCAGCAGGCGCGCAAAGGCCCGGTCGCGCACGGCGAGGGATTTCCACCCGGCATCAAGGGAAAGAGCCGCGTCAAGGGGCTGGTGTTGCCGGTGGACGTTCGAGAAGATCCTCAGGGCGATGGTGCGCGTGTTGGTTTCATTGTTGGTGTCGCTGGACAAGGGGATCTCCATGAAAGGGCGGGGGAATAAAACCCGGAAAACGGCGGCAGGATACAGGGAGGCGGCAGGCTGTACAATAAAAAACCGCAAAGGCGGTGGCCTGTGGTTTTTATCTTTTTGGTGTGAACAAGATAATATTCTTGTTTTGTTCTCTTTTTCGTGCTATCAGGAAAAACAGGATGGGCGTGCATCGTTGAAGGGGAGAGGGCGTATCATGCAGCACAGGTTTTCAAGATTTCTGGCCTTTGGTTTTGCCTTTCTGCCTTCCCTGGCTTTTGGGTCAGGAACATCTTCTGTTCCTGGGCCAGTCCCGGCTTCGGTTGTCCGGGTTGTTGATGGTGATACCCTGCTTGTTCGTGCGCGCATATGGGTGCGGCAGGACGTGGAAACCCTGGTGCGCATATTGGGAATTGATGCGCCGGAGGCGGGGAAGCAAGCGCGTTGTCCGGCGGAGGAAAAGGGCGGCGTGCTGGCTACCTCGGCCATGAAAAATCTTGTCCGGGGAGGCCTACTCAATCTTTATGATGTCCGGTCAGACAAATATGGGGGACGCGTTCTGGCCCGGGTTGAAAATGCCGGGGGGCAGGATGTGGCCAAGGTGCTGTTGGCCAGAAATCTTGTCCGTCCTTATGCCGGAAATGCGCGGGGCACCTGGTGCAAGGCACCATAATGGATATTGTTTCAAGCCGCATTGTCTATTTCAGGCAAGAAAAACCCCCTCGCAGCCAATGCTGGAGGGGGTTTTTGAAAAAGGCCGGTCTTATCGGTTGAGGGTGTAATTCTGGGCGATGATCTTGGTGCGGACATCTTTGCCGCCTTCAGCCTTCCAGGGATTGCTGCGCCCATCATTGGCGGAGAACATGATATCCAGCATGTCTGCGGAATAGGTTTCCGGATTCATGGAGAGCATGCCGGAAACACACTGCCAATGGCCATTTTTGGCGGCTTCCATGACAACCTTTTGGTTGATCTGTGCGCCCAGTTCAACAAAGAGATTCACGGTTTGCGTGTGGCCATTGCGGGCGGCGAGTTCCAGCGGGGTTACGCCTTTGGCGTCCTTGCGGTTGATGTGCTTCGCCACTTGCTTGAGAATCGGAAACCGTTTTGCAAACTCTTCCGGCTTGGAGATCATGCTCCAGCGACGGCTTTCGGCAATCTGGTGCATGACGTTCCGGCCCTTGGCGTCCGTCTGGATCAGGATGTTCGGGTGGGTTTCCTCGATGATGTCCAGGAACGCACTGGTGTTGTCGGTCGGCCAGGTGTGGAAAACCATCTGCGCGATAGCGGCAACCACCGGGGTTTCGCCCAAAGCGCCGGGTTCAAAAATCTTTGCGCCACTTTCCACAAGGCGACGGGTTTCTGCTTTGTCATAGGCGTGAATGGCTTGGGTCAGATTCGAGGTCATGAACATTCTCCTGAGTTATGGAATGCCTGATCCTAACCGTTTTTTTTCTTTGGCAGGTATGTTTGTTTTGCAACCCGGTTATGCGCCGCTTGCATGGCGCATGAGAATGGGCCGATGAGAGCATTGGACGTTCTTCTTGCTCACCTTGTTGCCTTGCTGCGGCCATCCCCCCGCGCTTTCAGTCCTTGGACGATGCCCGTGGCGTCAGTTCTTGTGATGCCCTTTTTTGTCTTTGCTGTCCTGTGTTTTTCCGGAAACTGCCGCTGTCTGGCGGCCATTCAGGAACCAGGTATGCATCTGGCCCTTGCCTTTGACGTCAATCAAGCCGCGATCTTCAAAAACAAAAGTCTTGTCAATCTTTTGCCGTGTGCAATCCATCATCTGGATGCGGCCGGACACTCCGTGGGATTCCATCCGGCTGGCGGTGTTGACGGTGTCTCCCCAGAGATCATAAATGAATTTTCGTTTTCCAATAACCCCGGCAACAACCGCGCCGCTGCCAAGGCCAATACGCATTTGCAGGCCATAACCATTGCGCTGGTTGAATTTCTCCAGGGCTTCCATCATGTCAATGGCCATGTTGGCCGCCTGTTCGGCATGGTTGTTGACAGGAACGGGAATGCCGGAGGCCGCCATGTACGTATCCCCGATGGTCTTGATCTTTTCCAGCCCATACCTGTCGGCGAGATTGTCAAAATCCGTAAAAATCTCGTTGAGCAGGATAATCAGTTTTTCTGGCGGCATGTTGGTGGAAAAATTTGTAAAATCAACAATATCGGCAAACAGGACAGTCACATCGTCAAAGCTGTCGGCAATAACTTCCTCAAAACTGCCCGCAGCCATTTCCTCGCGGCTTTTCAGGCGTTCGGCAATGGGATGGGGAAGGACGTTGAGCAACAGTCTTTCCGATATTTTCTGTTCTGCCAGAACTTGGTCATAGAGTTTTTTGGTTTCCCGATGCAGGAGACGAACTTCCAGCATGCTTTGGACACGCGCAAGCACTTCTGACAGGTCGAAAGGTTTGCTGACGAAATCACGCGCGCCTGCGCGCAGGGCGTGGAGTTTCTGGTCGGGTTGGGCCGTAATGACCAAAACAGGAAGGTAGCTGTCTTTTTCAATTTCATTGAGGCATTCCATGACCTGGAACCCATCCATTTCAGGCATCAGGAGGTCGAGCAGGATCAGGTCATAGTGGTTTTTGCGGTGGAGGTCGCAAACTTCGCGTGGGTTCATGGTGGAGGTGACGGAGGTGTATCCCGCCGAGACCAGCATGCGGACAAGCAGCCAGACATTGGCTTCCTGATCGTCAACAATCAGGATTTTTCCGTTAAGGATGTCGGAGGATTTTATCATGGAATGTGCCGTTCCCTGTTTTTCCGCTTTGAAGGAATGTCCGGCGGGGAGAGTGAGGTTTCCAAGGCTTTCATCAGTTCTACGATCCTGATGGGCTTTGTCAGGTAATGGGAGAAACCGGCATTTAGGGCATCTTCTATGTCGGAAGGCATGGCGTTCGCACTGATGGCAATGGTCGGAATGTTTTTCGTTTCCGGGTTGTCATGGAGAATCTTGAGGACATCAAGGCCGTTGATGTCTGGAAGGTTGATGTCCATAAGAATGACGTCTGGATGCCGCTCCTGGGCAAGCTGGATGCCAAGCGCGCCATTCAGGGCGCTGATCATGTGAAGGTTTGGATGACGTGAGATAAGCTGTTCGATCAGGTGTTGGTTTGCGGCGTTGTTTTCCACATAAAGCAGGGTGTAGGTTTTTGTTTCATCCAGCAGAGCCCCTGGAGGGGTGGGCGTTATGTCGTTGCCTGCCTGGGACAGGGTTGGCTCAAGCACCTTGCAGATTTCAAACCAGAAGGTGCTTCCTGATCCGGGCTGGCTTTCCGCGCCGATTTCTCCCCCCATTTGCTCAATAAGTTTCTTGGCGAGGACAAGTCCGATGCCGGTTCCTTCAATGCCGCTATCTTCACGTCCCAGGCGATTGAAGGGCTGGAAAAGGTTTTTCATGTGTTCGGGGGAAATTCCCTCTCCCGTGTCGCTGATGCTCACATGGATGATGTCGGGAGCTTTGCCCTTGCTGCAGGCCAGTTCTACAGTCCCACCTTCGTGGTTGTATTTGATGGCGTTGGAAAGCAGGTTGAGGATAACCTGCTTGATGCGGGTCTTGTCGGCATGGATGAAGATGCTGTCCTCGATTTTTGGGAAAACCATCGTGATGTTGTGCCGTTGTGCCTGAGGTTCGATCATGCTCTGGCATTCAAGAATGGTTTCTGAAAGCGATACGGGTTCCCGCGACATGGGAACCTTTCCGGATTCGACTTTGGCAAGATCCAGAATGTCGTTGATCAGCTTGAGCAGGTACCTTCCGGAAATCAGGATTTGTGACAGGCTTTCTTTCTGCGTGGGGGATGGTGGAGGGATGTCTGATTCCATCAGCTGGGCAAATCCCAGGATGGCATTGAGGGGGCTGCGCAATTCATGGCTCATGCTGGAAAGGAAATCGGATTTGGCCATGTTGGCCTTTTCAAGCTTCTGGTTTGCCTGAAGGATTTTTTCCTTGGCCTTGTTTTGCTCGGTAACGTCGCGCATGACAGTTATGGCGCCCATCTTGTGGCTGGCATGATCAAAAATGGGGACGGCACTGCAAACAACCTGGCGGCAGGCTTTTCCCTTTGTGCAGATGACCATGTTGACATTTTCAACGATTTCCCCGTTGAAGGCGCGAACGAGGGGAATTTCATCCTTTTTCATGAGGGTCTTCTGGTCTTCATGGTAAAGGTTGTAGTGTGAACTCCATTCCTCCTGTGGAAGGGAGGCGGCAACATCAAGGTTATGCCATTCCCGGGCAATCCGGTTGAAGAGGACCAGCCGGCCGTTGGCATCGCATGCCACAACGGCATCCATGATGTTTTCCAGCAGGGCGTCCTTGAATTTTTGTTCCTGTTTCAGTTTGTTTTCAAGCAACTTGCGGTTTGTGATGTCGTGGGCGGATGCAAAGACGCCTTTCAGATGCCTGGTTCTGTCATGAAAAGTGCTGGCGTTGCAGGATACAACGGTTTCCTTTCCTTCCGGGCCTCTCACCACCAGTTCGTAATCCTTGACTTTGTTGGTGTTGAGGGTTTCCTTAATGAAGATATCGGCCAGATCGGGAGCGGTGAAGAAATTTTTGAAGGGTGCGCCGATCAGTTCGTTGCGGGTGCAACCGGTCAGCAATTCCATTTGATGGTTGACGTCCGTGATGATGCAGAAAGGATCCGTGGCGATGATCGCGTCGTTGTTGGCTTCAATCAGGGAACGTGTGTAAAATTGCTGGTCCTGTAGATGGATATCGAGAAGTTTCTGCGCTTCCTGGTCGTTTTTGTGGGCTGTATTGTCCGTTCCAACAAAAAGATATCCAATGATGTCCTTCTGGGCGTTGTGCAGGGCGGTTATGGAGGCGATAAGAGGGAAAGTCGTATTGTCCTTGCAGACGCAAGTCATGTCATGGATGTCTTCAATGTCGCGCGAAGCTTTGAAAGACAGGGTGGAAAATCCTTGTGGGAGGCACATGTTGAACGCCTCGTTCAGGGCGGCTGTGCGCAAGACAAGATCTTCAGGAAAATAAAAATCCACAAGGTTCAGTTTGTTGACGGCATCGCAGGCCTTGCATCCCATCATGCGTTCCGCGCCGCTGTTGAATGTCTGGATCAGGCCGTTCTGGTCGGTGGCGACAATGGCAAAATTTGGGTTGTTGAGAATGGCGTCCTGAAGCATGCCGGGCTTTTCAAGGATGTCCGCCGTGTCGCGCTTTCCGCTCTTTTTCTTGTTTGAGTAAAATTTGATGAAAAGATGTTTTTTTTCTTTTGGCATGGAGGGCCTTCACTTCCAAAATCAGGAGACAGCACAACATGTTCCTGGATCCAATGGGGGATGATGTTTTTAATAAGACATGTAAAAAATTATTTTTTCATAAATATGGAAGGGTTTTATTGTGGTTTATGTGTAATTTGTTGTGTGAGGGTGGTCGTTTTGGGAATAAAAAAGCTGCGGGGGTGCCGCAGCTTTTTAAGATACGTCTTTTCTTGAAAATCAGGAGATGTTGGGTTTCGGTGCCGGGGATGTTGAAGATGTGCGCCTTTTCGCAGTTTCTTCTGCCTTCAAAAGGATTTTTTGCATGTCCGGATTATCAGCGTAAGCGGAGGGACGCAGGCCTTCCATGTTTTCCTCCAGCGCAAGGGCGGGGTGGCGGGTGATGATCTGTGCTGTGGCATCGTTCCATCGTTCTATAACATAGTTCAATACGTATCCGGAATCTGGGTATTCCATCGCGGCATTGATTCTTTGGCATTCCTCTTCGGAGAGTTTGCGGATAGGGCAGGCAGCAATGACATGCAGGATGTTGTTGCCTTGGGCGTCAGAGCTTTCGGACAGATGAAGAGGCGTTTGAATCCATGAGGAAGATCCTGTTGCTTGCTCAGGTTTTGCAAAAAAAAAGTGTTGTTTGATGGGATGGGTCGCCTGTCAATCCCGTCCTTTTATAAGGATCGGATTGTAAAACGCTTTTGGAAGAATCAGCAGTGCTTATTCTGCAATCCTGCCCTGCACGCCATGCATGGGTTGGAAAGGCTTGTTATGTGCGGAATTCTGTGAGGACGGGCACATGGTCGCTGGGGCGTTCCCAGCCTCGTACCTCGGGAATGGGGAGGCAAAATGTGGCCTCGTCTGCCACCTCCGGGCTGCACCAGACATGGTCGAGACGCCGGCCCCGGTTCGATGCCTGCCAGTCCCGCGCGCGGTAGCTCCACCATGTGTAGAGCTTCTGTTCCGGGGGCGTAAACCGGCGCATCAGATCCACCCAGCCACCGGCATGTTGCGCCCGTTCAAATCGATCAGTTTCCATGGGCGTGTGCGACACAACGCCCAGCATCTGCCTGTGCGACCACACATCTTCAGGCAAGGGCGCCACGTTGAGGTCGCCCACCAGGATACGGCGTTCATGTCGTGCCGCTTCCGGTCCCCATTCCGCCATTTCCTCAAGAAAGGTCAGTTTGTGCGCGAATTTGTCGTTTTCATCGGGATCAGGCAGGTCGCCGCCGGCGGGCACGTAAAGGTTGTGCAGGCGGGTGCCATCAGGCAGCGTTGCGGCAATGTGCCGGGCGTCTTCCCGGCCGCACCAGTTGCGGGATGAGATGTCCGTCAGAGGCAGGCGCGACAGGATGGCCACGCCGTTGTAGCTTTTCATGCCCGCAACGGCGGTATGCGAAAACCCCATAGCCGCGATGCCGGAGACAGGAAAATGTTCCTCAGGCGTCTTGATTTCCTGCAGGCAGACAACATCCGGCGCAAGCTCGGAAACAATCCGTTCCAGCAAGGGCATGCGTAGCCTGACAGAATTTATATTCCAGGTTAGGAGTTTCAATTTTATTATTGAAATTGAAAGTTAAAATGGAAGGCCAGCTGGAAGCCCCATACCGCCCATGATCTTCTGGGTTTCTCCGGCAATGTGGGCTTCAACCTTGGCCTTGGCATCATTGAAAGCGGCCAGCACCAAGTCTTCCAGCATCTCGATATCCGACGGGTCAACCGCTGCCGGAGAGATGGAAATCTTGCGGGCATCGCCCTTGCCGTTCAGGACCACGGAAACAAGGCCACCACCGGCCTGTCCGGAGATTTCCACCCCAGCCAGTTTTTCCTGCAATTCCTTCATGCGGGCCTGCATCTGCTGCGCCTGCTTCATGATTTGTCCAATGTTTTGCATCGTTATTCTCCTTCGGGGTCGGAAAGGGTGTCGTATTCCATGGCGGGCATTGCTTCCGATGTTTCGGAAGCATCTTCTGCATTCTGGGAAACCATTTCTGCGGCAATATCATGCAGGGCGGCAAGCTTTGTGCCAGGAAAGGCCAGCATGACAGCCTGCACCAGCGGATGTTTTTCGGCATCCGCCATGGCCAGGGCTTTCTGGTCGCTTTCCTTTTGCGACAGGGTATTTTCCCCGGCGGTTGTGGAAATGGCGACAATCCAGCGGCGGCCTGTCCATTCATTCAGGTATTTGGCAACGTTTCCGGCCAGGTCGTTCGGTGCGTCCGGATCCAGCCGCAGTTCAATGTGGCCGGGCTCAAACTTGACAAGATGGGCGCTGCTGCGCAGATGGCCCCAGATGAGCATTTCCCGTTTTTCCGCGAAAATACCCACCACCTTTTCAAAACTGTCAAGAGCGGGGGAAGGCATGTCTGTTGGCGCGGATGGAGGTGGTGCCAACACGGGCGCGGGCGCTGTGGAAGTGTTTTGCCGCAGGATCGCCATGGGGGCGGATGCCTTTGGGGATGCGCTGGCTGTTGGCGCGCCCTGCACGGGGGGGGGCATGGAGGAAGACATCTGCATGGGCGCGGATGGCGTTGGTGTTCCGCCCTCCGTGGAGCCTGTGGAGGCGTGTCCGCCGGATTGCAGCTGGCGCACAAGGTCGGCCGGGGAAGGCATGTCCGCCGCATAGACAAGGCGGATGAGAACCATTTCGGCCGCTTGCTGTGGCTGCGGGGCAGACTGCACTTCGCCAATGCCCTTGAGCAAAATCTGCCAGAGACGCGTGAGGCTGGCCATGGAAAGGTTTTCGGACAGCACCTTGCCCTGGACGCGCTCGGCTTCCGGCAGGGATGTGGAGGTGGCAAGGGCCGGAACCAGTTTCATGCGGGTGAGGAAATGGGAGAGGTCCAGAAGGTCCTGCAACACCACCAGAGGATCAGCGCCGGACTTGTGCAGGGCTTCCATGATGGACAGGGCATCCTGCGCCTGGCCTTTCACGGCCGCTTCCATGAGGTCGAAGACCACGGTGCGATCAGCCAGACCCAGCATGTCCTGTACCTGTCCAAGGTCGATCTTGCCGGAACCCAAGGCCATGGCCTGGTCCAAAAGGCTGAGACCGTCACGCACGGAACCATCGGCCGCTCTTGCGATGAGGGCAATGGCTTCGGCATCGGCGGGGGCCTTTTCCAGCGCGGCGATCCGGGTGAAATGGGTGATGAGTTCCGAAATGTCCACCCGGCGCAGGTCAAAACGCTGGCAACGGGAGAGGATTGTGACGGGAACCTTGCGGATTTCGGTGGTGGCGAAGATGAACTTGGCATGTTCCGGCGGTTCTTCAAGGGTCTTGAGAAGGGCGTTGAAGGCCGCTTTTGAGAGCATGTGCACTTCGTCGATGATGTAAACCTTGTAGCGTGCGGAAACAGGGGCGTAGCGCACGCTGTCAATGATCTGGCGGATGTCGTCCACGCCGGTGTTGGAGGCGGCGTCCATCTCCAGGATATCCACATGGCGGTCCTGTGCGATGGAAAGGCAGGAATCGCAGGTGCCGCAGGGGGTGATTGTGGGGCCTGTATTGCCGTTTCCTGTGCAGTTGAGGCCGCGCGCAATGATACGGGCTGTGGAGGTTTTGCCAACGCCGCGCACGCCCGTGAGCATGAAGGCATGGGCAATGCGCCCGGTTTCCATGGCGTTGGAAAGGGTGCGCACCAAAGCCTGCTGGCCGATGAGGTCAGCAAAGGTTTGAGGGCGGTATTTGCGGGCCAGGACGCGGTAAGCTTCAGTCATGGATTAAGGTAAGCCTTCCTTGGGAATCGTGGGGAGGTGGAAGGGCGGGCGCCGACCCGTGCCAAACCTGCGTTCGGTTGCTGCCTTTCGGCCCTGGCCTGGTTGGCGGGCGGCCCGTCCGGGCCCGCCCTTCCGGGCATTACTATAAAGATGGAACGCCCCTCGTCAAAGGGTTATTTTTGTGCCAGCAGGATCCGGGCCTTTTGCAGGTCGTCATAAGTGTCCACGCCAAAGGGAATGGCATTGGTGATGCCGCAGGCGATATGCATGCCCATGGCCAGGGCGCGCAGCTGTTCAAGTTTTTCACGTTTTTCAAGATGCGAAGGCGGCGCGCTGACAAAGCGGGCCAGGGCTTCCCGCGTGTAGGCATAAAGTCCGATGTGGTGGAAAAGGGGGCCTTCTCCGGAAGGCGCGATGTTGCGCGAAAAATAAAGGGCGCGGCCTGAAGTGGCATCATGGGCAATGTCAAGGATGGCCTTGACGGCATGCGGGTTTTCCGCTTCCTCCACTGTTTCAAACAGGGAGGCAAGGGTTGCGATGTCGGCGCCGCTTTCCTTCAGCAGGTCAAACGTTTGCTTTACAAGGTCGGGTGCGAGGGTCGGCATGTCGCCCTGGAGGTTGATCACGCAATCGTGCAGCCCTTCGGGATCAATTTGCCCAAGAGCCGAGAAAATACGGTCGGAACCCGACGGCAGGGCAGGATCGGTGAGAATGGCGCGTCCCCCGGCCTTTTCCACGGCTTCCACAATTTCCTGTTCGGCACAGGCAACAACCACCGGAGCAATGTCGGCTTCTTCCGCCCGGCGCAGCACCTGTACCACCATGGGCAGGCCGCAGATGTCGGCAAGGGGCTTGTTGGGAAGCCTTGTTGCGGCCAGGCGGGCGGGGATAAGGATGATGGGGTTTTTCATGAGGTGTGTCCGAAGTTGGTGCCTGCAAGCGTTGATGCGGCATTATAGCGGTTTCCACGCTTTTTGCGAGGGAGAAAAAGCTCTCCCCTTGAAACCTTCAGGCTGAAAGATCGGCCACGCAGCGGGTTTCCATGCAATCCTGGGTTTCCGGCTGAATGACCGTGTGGGCAAACCCGAATTCATGTTCAAGGATGTGTTTTGCCGCGGCAAGGGATTCCTGCATGTCTCCTCCTTCGCAAAGGCGGACGTGGAGGGTGAGGATGGGTGTTTCCGGGGTGATGGACCATGCGTGGACATGATGTACCCCCGCAATGCCGGGAACGGCATCGACAAGGCGCTTTGCAATGGGAGCCGGATTGAATCCGTCGGGGGATCCTTCCAGCAGGATATGGGTTGTGCGTTTGAGGATATCCCATGCGCTCCAGCCGATAATGGCTGCAACCAGCAGGGAGAGAATGGGATCAATGGCCATGAAACCGGTCAGGGAAATGACAATCGCGGCAGCGATGGCGGCCAGGGATCCCAGAATGTCCCCCGCAACATGCATGAGGGCCGCCTTGACATTGATGTTGTTCTGGCCAGCATGAAGGATGCGGAAGGCGATAATGTTGACAAAAAGGCCGATGACGGCAGTGCCAAGCATGATCCGGGGCTCTATGGCAACAGGAACCATGAAGCGGCGGACGGCTTCAATACAGATGAAAAAGGCGATGGCGACCAGCGACAGGCCGTTGATCCATGCCGCCAGAACCTCAACCCGGCGGTAGCCGAAACTACGGGCGTGGTCGGCCGTCTTTTTTCCAAAAAGGATAGCACCCCATGCGATTCCCAGCGAAGCCGCGTCGGTAAGCATGTGCCCCGCATCGGCCAGCAGGGCGAGGGAGCCGCTGATCCATCCGGCAACAGCCTCAATCCCCATGAATCCCGCCGTCAGGAAGAAGGCCAGGGCCAGATGTGATGGACTTGTGGAAGAAGATGGTGTGTGGGAAACATGGGTGTGATGCATGGGGTGTCGGTCTCCTGCGGGGGATTTATGGTTTCATGGATTGTCCCGGCGGGCTGGCATGTCAAGAAGTTTTTGGGCAAGGGCGCCAGCGAAGGCAAGGGGAAAACGGTGCGCTTGATATTTGCCGGAAAATCGTCCATACCTGCGCATCCTCCTCCGTAACCTTTTAAAGGTTCCTTCATGAGATATGGTTTCATCAAGGCGGTAATCCTTGTGGTGGCTCTGGCTTTGTCTGTCTCTTCCCTGCGTGCGGGGGAGAGGTGTCCATCCATGGCGCACCTTGAGGCGGAGCAGGCCTTGCGCCTGCATTCCGAACTGATGGTGATTGGGCTCACCTGCCAGAAATATTATCGCCAGCCTTCCGATATTTATACCGAATACCAGAAGTTCACGGCTGAAAATGCCAATCTTTTGCGGCAGGCGGAAAACAACCTTGTGTTGAGGGTGGGGGTTGAGCGTTTTCATGCCCTGCGAACCAACATCGCCAATGATGTTTCCCGGCGGGCAGCATTCATGAGCCCGAAGGCCTACTGCCAGGCCAATGCGCTTTTTGTGGGGGATCTGCTTGCGCTTTCCTCTGATGGCGTGCGCCAGTATGTTGCCCGGCTTGCGGCAGGCGCGCGGCAACAGGTTCCTGCCTGTGTTGCGGCAACACCTTCCCGTTCTGCGATGGTGTTCAAAAACGAGTGAGGCTGAATTGATGCAAGAAATTCCGTCAGAAACCCCAGAAGCATTCGTTGCGACACCTGAAAATGGCGATTCTTCAGCATTGCCCATCCCGGAAGGTATGGTGGTCATTCCCCCGGCTGTTCTGGAAGAGAAAAAAAAGCCGCAAAAACATCATGACATGCCGGTCCCCCTTCAGGTCGGGGTTTTGCTTTCGGTCGGATGGGTTGCCATGGCTTCCGGTTATGGTGCCGCATCGGTTGGCCTTGAAAGGATTGCCAGCCTTCTTCCGGGAGAAATGGTGGTTTTCCTCATAGCGGCATTCCTGCCGCTTGTTGTTGTATGGCTGATGGTGATGGTGGTGATGCGCCGGAGCGATCTTGCCGTGGTGACGGAAGACCTGTTTTTTCGCATTGGGCTGACACCGGAAAAGCTTGGGGACAGGATTTCCGGGATGGAAGGGGCTTTGGCGTCCATCAATGTGCAGGCGCACCTGCTGGATGAGAATGTTGCCCAGAACATGCGGAAGGTTGAGGGGGTTCGAGAAAAACTTGCCCAGGAAATCCTCCGTCTTGATGGAAGCCTGCAGGATTCCTTCCAGAAATTGTCCCGGATGGTTGATGTGGCCGTGCAGGGCGGGGAAGGTCTGGTTGCGGATGCCGGCGTTGTCGCCGGGCGCATGGAAAATGCGGCGAAGATCATTGGAAACCAGGCGGCGGAAACCCTTTCCGGCATGGAAGGGCGTTTGCAATCCATGTCTGCCGTGATGGAAACGGCGGCAAAGCATGCGGAACTTTCCGTTTCCGTTTCAGCGTCAGGCGTTGAGGAAAAGTTTGATGGGCTGCTCAGGAACCTCCAGGTGGCAGGGGAACAACTGGACGCCAGGGTCAATGCGGCAGATGCCCTTTCCATCCGTTGTGCGGAGGCATCAGACCGGTTTCAGGCACAGGCTGGGCATTTTTCGGGAATGCTGTCTGAGGCAGAAAATCGGGCTTCCAAGGCGGAAGAAGGGTTCTCTGGCCGGCTTTCCGGCATGGCGCAGACAGCGGAACAGATTGCCGGGAAACTGGAAGCGCTTCTGGTTCGTCTTGACAGGAAGAAGGAAGACCTGCTTGCCGCAGGTGAGCGTGGCATGGAGCGTGCGGAAGGCCTGCGTACGGCAATTTCCGGTTCGGTTTCTGAAATATCCAGGCTTTCCGGACGATTTGCGCAGGATGCCAAACAGCTGACCAGTGAAGCCCTTCATCAGGGGAAAGACTTGGTGCGCGCTGTTGATGAAGGAATGGCCCGGATTGAAGGGCTTTCTGAAAAACTGGGCGACAAGGCGGCCGATGTTGCGGAAAAGGCCCGTGGGCTGGACGAGGTCCTGGGGGCTGCCGTGGGGCGGCTGGAGGTTGGCCGTGCCAGCCTGGCCGCAGTTTCTTCCGAAGTTGGGACAAACCTGTCTTCTGCGGTTTCTCTGGTTGAGGATGGGGAGCGCCGCATTTTGGATGCCGTTTCCCACATGAAGACGGAAATGACGGCTTCCGGCGAAGCGTTCTCTGTGCGTCATGAACAGGTGATCCAGGCTGCGGATGGCATGGGTTTGGTGCTGGGGGGGCTTGCAGAACGGCTGCATCTTTTATCCTCTGAACTTGTGCGCATGTCGCAGGAGGCTGAAACGCGTGCGGGTGGGGCTGCGGATGTTTTTGCGGGACGGCTTGCCGAGCTTCAACAGGGCGTTGTGGTCGCCGGACATCTCATTTCCTCCATGGCGGACAGTTTGCGCCAGGCTTCGGCCGAGGTGGCCCAGCATGCGGAAGACGGGGCGCTGCGGATACGGGGGGCCGGGGATGAACTCAGGGATCAGGAAAACCGTTTGCGTGAAGGCGCAGAAAACGCCACCGGTGTTCTTGAAAATGCACGGACAGCTCTTTCCAGGCAGGCGCAAGATGTGCTGGAAGCGGCATCGCGGGCGACGGCGCATCTGGAAGAGGTCGGCAGTCTTTTCCGCATCCGCATGGAAGATGTTGGCCAGGAAGCGCCGAAAATCGTGGAAAACATTCGTCACGCAGCAGAAATGGCACGCGAAGTCTCTTCAGGGCTTGCGGATGCGGTGACGCATTCGGCAGCCGAGATGATGTCGGCCGCTGAACATGTTCGCGAGGAAATGGCCAGCCTTGGCGTGGAAGCGGGGGCTGCCGTTGATACCCTCAATATTGCTGAAAGTGGCATTGAAACCGCCATGGGGCGGATACGTGGCGAATTGGCCCAGGCTCTTGTGGAAATTTCAGAGGTTGAGAAAAAAATTGGCGGGGATGCCTCGTCCTTTGCCGAAGCGGCCCGCATGGCCGTGTCCGGGGCGCAGGCGGCAACCCATGAGATGGAACTCCAGCTCCAAACCATCCGTCTTGGAACAAAGGGTGTTTCGGAAATGATGGAGGCCGCCCGGCAAGGTCTTGCCGAGGAAGCTGAACGTTTTGTAGGATCGGCTGGAGAAAAACTTGTGGCGGCGCGGGCTGTTGCGGCTGAATTCGGGGAGCAAGCCAAAAACCTGACCTCCGCTTCAAGAGAAGCCTTGCAACAGGCTGAAATCCTCAGGAATACAGAATTCCGCAGCAAACGGGAAACTTTCCTCAATTCGGCCAAATTTGTGCTGGAAAACCTGCGTTCCATGTCGGTGGACATGGTGCGGCTTTTGGAAGGCGAGGTTCCGGAAAAACAGTGGAAAGCCTACCTGCACGGAGAAACCGGCGTTTTTGTGAAGCAGCTGGTTTCCATGAAATATGAAGCAGGGGCTACGCAGAAATTCCGGGACCGTTATGAGGAAAATGCCGCGTTCCGGACGGTTGTCCAGAATTATGTGCGGCAGTTTGAAGAAAATCTGGCACAAGCAGTGGCCCTTGATAATGGCGACCTGCTGACCTCTGTGTTCATGACATCGGATATTGGCAAGATATACCTGTTCCTTGCCCAGCTGATAAAGGGATAGAGCCTTTAGAGCATTTAACGTTCATCTTGAATACCCCTGTTGCCTTTCGGCGGACTCGTCCCAAAATCAACAGGAATTGTTCCATCCAAACGCTCAAGGCTCTAAAGTGCCGGGCTGATCCAGGACAGGCGTGAGGCCGGGGCGTCCGAATCCGCAAAGAGGCGGGCGCAGGCGGCAAGAATTTCGGCATAGGCGACCTCGGCCTGCCATGGTGGATTGATGATCACCAGCCCGCAGCCGTTGAGGTGTGCGGTATCCTTGGGGGCGTGCAGCATCAGGTTGAGCGCGAGAATGCTGCCGGGGATGCCGGATTGCGCCAGCGTTTCATGAAAATTCCAGATGGCAGCCATATCCTTGATGGGATACCAGAGAATCTGGATGCCTTGTGGCCAGCGTTTGTGTGCGGCGATCGCCGCCTGTGCCATGCGGTCAAGCTCTCCCGGCTGCTCAAAAGGCGGGTCGATGAGCATGAGGCCGCGTTTTTCCTTGGGTGGCAGGAATGCGGCTATCCCCTTCCAGCCGTCCATCTGCTGCACCGAGGTGTTGCGATCCTGTGCAAAATGGGTTTTGAGTGTACCAAAATCCTCCGGATGCAGTTCGCACAAGGCAAGGCGGTCTTCCGTCCGCATGAGACGGCGCAGAATGCGCGGCGATCCCGGATAGCGCGATGACAGCTTTCCAAGCGCGGAAAGATAGGGGGCGAAGGCTTCAGGCAAGCTCTCTGCTTCTGCCATGAGCTTCAGGATTCCCGCCTGAGCCTCGGCGGTTTTTTGCGCCCGCTCATCCTCAAGATCATAGATGCCAATGCCGGCATGGGTATCCAGCGCGAAAAAGGGCGCGGGTTTTTCCAGAAGCCGCCGGACGGTTTCGGCCAAAACGGCATGCTTGAGAACATCGGCGAAGTTGCCGGCATGGTAGATATGTCTGTAATTCATGCTATGATGCGCCACGGGAGGGAGGATATATGCGATTGAGATGTTTTATATATCAGATACAGCGGAAAGGCCAGCCGGGATGAAGGCCGTGTTCCGCATATTTCTTGCTGTTTTGGCCGGAGGCGTTGTTGGAGGATTGATGGCGCTGGTGATTCCTCCCCAGATTCTTGTTGCCAGAATGGTGGGGGCAGGAATGCATGCGGCAGGTTTTTCCAAGGGCAGGCTGGAATATCTGTCATGGCAGAATGGGGCGCTTGTGTTGCACGGCCTGCAACTGGATGGGACAAGCCGGGTTTCCCGCATCCGCCTGCCTGTTTCGCTTTCGTCCCTGGCCAAATTGCGTCTGGATTCCATTCAGGTGTCCGGCGCGCATCTGGAAATTTCGATGGATGAAAATGGAAAACTGCGTCTGCCGGGGCTGTCTCTGCGTTCCGGTGGCGGGTTTTCCCTGCCCTTCCTTCCGGTGGAAAAGATTGTTGCATCGGATGTGGACGTGGTGGTGAAAACACCTGCTGGCCTGGTGCGAAGCCTGGTTTCCGCAACGCTTGTCCCATCTTCAGGCCGGATGGACGCATTTGGAAGCGGTATCCTCAATCATGAGAATACCGGCATGCGTTTTTCCTTTTCGGGAAACCTTCGCCATGACGGTATGTTGCAGGTGCATGGCGATGGACGGGGAAATTTTTCAGGTTATGGCCTGGATGTGCCTGGCATGACATTCTCTGCCCGGCTGGAAAAGGCCATGAATGGTCCGGAATGGCAGCTTTTGGGAAAGCTCGCATGTCCGCAGGGAACGGCATTGGGACAAGCGTTTGAATCCTTTGGGCTGGAAGGGAATGGCGGGGCTTTGGGATATGCCATTTCCTCGAAAGTGCGTTTACCGATGATGGTACAGGATGTTTCCATGCATGCGGACATTGCGCCACATCTGCGGGATATGACCTTTGATCTTGAAATGAAAGGGAAAGTTTCCGGTCAGCTTTCAGGTCGGTTGCGCAAGAAGGAAACCGGTCAGGTTCTTGCGGGGAGTATGACGGGAAGCCTGCAAATGCCACAGGGGATTGTGCGGGCAAATGCGGATGATATGGATCTGAACCTTGGGGAGCGCACCTTTTCGGCAAAATCCGTGCAGATGGAACTTCCGGAGATGAAGGGCGTTGCTTTCAGGGATGTCCGGGCAAGCCTTGCAGGGGACAAGGAGGGCGCAAAGGGAACATTTTCCATGAGGGCTTTGCCGCCGCTTTGGAAACTTGATCTTCCAATCTCCGGGGAAGGGCGGACGGACTGGAAAACAGTCTCCCTTTCATTCCAGATTCCGGAGACCGGGTTTTCAAGAGGGCGTACGCCCCATATGGGGGGGGAGGTTTCCGCAACGCTTTCCGGAAAGATCCAGGATCTCCGTGTCCGAGCCGATGGGGGGAACCTTGTTGTGGCGAAGGGGCTGGAAATTGGAAGCATCTTGGGACGGGGCGCTTTTTCTGGCGGGGAAATCACGGCGGATCTGACGCGGGCCAGAAGCCGTATTCCCAAGCTGGGCAATGTTGTCCTTTCAGGCCGGGCTTCGGCCACGGATGTTTCCAACATCCTCTTTTCCGGAGCGGTCGGGATGGAAGGTTCGAAGGCATTTTCGGCAGGGTTTTCTGGACAGGCGGATGCGCGGACGCAAGATGTTCAAGGTTCTGTTTCCGGCCTTGTCCTGCAAATGGGCCTCCTTTCTTTAACTGATGGGCAGGCCAGCTTGCATTACGGCAAGGAAAGGTTTGCGGCAACAGATGTTTCGGCAAGGGCGTATGGGGGGGATGTCCGCCTTCAAGGCCTGGAACTTGACATGGCGAAACCCGGCGCATCCGGGGAAATTGTCGTGTTGGGTCTGGATTTGTCGAGTTTTTTTGAAAAGCTTGGGATGAAAGGCCTTTCCGGTGAAGGGCGGGTCGATGCGCGCATGCCGTTCCGCTTTGAAAAGGATAGGCTATCGATTGAAAACGGACATGTGCAGGGGCAGGGGAATGGGATCATCCATTATGTGCGGCAGGCGCAGGAAAATGACCCGCGCACAAAAGAAACATGGGAAATCCTGAAAAACCTTCATTATACAAACCTTTCCGGCGAAATGTCCGGAACGCTTGGGGGAGAGCAGTCGCTGCGGCTGAGGGTTGAGGGAAGTAATCCGCAGGTGTATGATGGACGTGCTGTTGAATGGAATCTGGATCTGTCGGGCGCGCTGGACGCCATGGTGTTTCAGGGCAAGGCTGCGGCAGACCTTATGCGGGGAGAAGTGAAGCCATGAAAAGGATAAGGGTGGGGGCCGTTTTGCTCCTTGGTCTTGCGGGCTGTTCGCCCACCATCAAGGTGGAAGCGCCGGACAAGCCGATTGTCATCAACATGAATATCAGGATCGAGCAGGAAGTGCGCGTGAAGGTGGATCGGGAGATCAGCGACATGATCATGTCGGACCCCACACTGTTTGGTATTCCTGTCGGGAAGGAAGGTGCGAAATGAAACGAATGATGGCATTGGCCGGGGTTTTTCTTCTGCTGTCTGCGCCGGCCATGGCGCAGAACATGACGCCGCGTGGCTGGGATGGCCTTGATGACGCCAAGGTGCAGGGGCTTGTCGGGGAACGCTATGATGGTTATGTTGCACCTGTGCGGGAGGATGTTCCGCAAGACATGCTGCCTTCCATTGAGAGCATCAACAATGAGCGGCTGGAACGCTATGAGGCGATTGCCGAGCGCAACCGGTTGGAGCTTCAGGCCGTGCAGGGGCTTGCTGGTGAAAAGCTGATCGAGATGACGCCGGAAGGCCAGTATGTCATGCCGCAGGAAGGCCAGTGGGTGCGGAAGAACAACAACAGTCATCCCTGACATGAAACGCCGCATAGGCATGGCCTTGGGCGGAGGTGGCGCGCGCGGGCTTGCCCATATTCCCCTTCTTGAGGTTCTGGACGAGATGGGTCTGCGTCCGTCCATCATGGCAGGGACCAGTATGGGGGCCATTGTCGCTGCGCTTTATGCTTCCGGCGTTTCCGCACGCGGAATGCGGGAGATGGTAGAAGAGTTCTTTGCCACCAGAGGGACGCCACTTGATCGCCTGAGAAATACGGATTGGCGGAAGGCGCTGGCGCTCATGGATATCAATTTCGGGCGTGGCGGCCTCATAAAGGGAGAAAAAATCCTCTCGTTTTTTTCCGGAAGGCTTGGCAACAAAAGGTTTTCCGATCTGGATATCCCGCTTTTTCTTGTAGCTACCGATTTCTGGCGTTGCGAAGAGACTGTTCTGCAGGACGGTGACCTTGCTCAGGCCGTGCGGGCAAGCATGGCGGTTCCTGGAGTGTTTGCCCCGGTGGAACAGGATGGTCGCGTGCTGGTGGATGGGGGACTTGTCAACCCCCTGCCTTATGAATTGGTGATGCCGTATTGTGATATTTCGGTGGCTGTGGATGTGTCTTCATCCGGGCGGACAGGGAAAAGGCAATATGTCCCGGGAGTGCCGGAAACCATCAGCCTGTCTTTTGATACCATGCAGAAAGCGCTGACTTCACAAAAAATGAAGTTCGCAAGGCCGGATGTTTACCTTGCTCCGCAGATGCCGGGGATCGGTCTTCTGGATTTTCACAAGGCGAAGGAAGCGTTTGCTGCGGGGGATGCCCTGAAGGATGGTTTTCGCCGGGAGATGGAAAACCGCCTTTGACGCTCTTCTTGCGGGGGGGAACGATGGTTTATCCCGTCTATCCGGGAACAATCTATTGAGACATGATATCTAGACTTGGCTTGTTTAAACGCGCCAGCACGTCAAGCATGCTTTTGAACTCATGGTCGAAGGGTAAGTGGGCGTAGATGTTTTCCATGAGGTTTTTATTATAAAAGAGGTTTGATGTAGGGAGTAAGTTTTTGAACATTGTTCATGACAAGTTTGGCGGCGTTGATGGGAGCATAGATAGGAGCCAGGGTGCGGGAAATGTTGTAGCTGGCTGGGGGGAGGGAATATGTGGGGATGCAAAGATGATAAAGTGTTTCCTCAAGTCGCTCATGATTGGCTGTGCGGATTCCGCACCAGAATGGGTTTTCCCAGTCAAGTTCCGGCAGGAAACGCTTCAGGTTCCTGATGCCATGAAGCTCAAGAATGCTGTTGTATTGATCGGGGTTTCGTTTTGGTGCGCGTCCCATAAGGAGAAGCGTTTTCCTAGGGAGCATTTCGCAAATATGGTTGACAAGACTTGTTTCATATATTTCCGCCAGCTGGTCGCTGAAAAACGCCTTGAACATGGCTGCGCGCGCCCTGTCACGGTTTTCCGTAGAGTCGCCTGAGGCAAGATGAAAATCCATGTTGAGGGAAAGGAGAGGGGTTGAAAAATAGGTTTTTGCCCACATGCCGGTAGAGTGCGTACTCATGTCCCATGAGGATTCGAGTTCGTGGACGCGGGTGGCAGCTTCTGCAATCCTTTCTCCAAGAATATAATCGGAGAAGGTCTGGTTTTTTGGGGAATTTTCGAGGCCAAGAAGTTTTTGTTCCACGTGGGAGCATTCATGGATAAGAACTTTCGCCATGGAAGGGATGCTGATGCGGGAGTCGATCCGTATCATTTTTGAGTCATGGTTTACGGAGCCGAGGCAGGTGGACGGTACTTTTTGGAAAACAAGCGAGTATCCCGCACCGCCAGCTTGGCGGCAAAGCTCTGTTCCTTTTGGGGAATGGATAATTAGTTCAGAAAAGCCGATAACCCATGAGATTTCCTCTCGGGTCATGGAGAGCTTCCATTTGCCTATGGGGAGGTTGTAGCAGATGTTTTTCATGGAGATTATTATGTCATGCCGTCTCCGGCCCAACCAATGCTGTTTTTAAAGGTCAGGGTTGCGCCGGGTGCATGGCTATTCGGAAGCTGTAGTGGTTGGGATATCGATTGTCGGGGTGCTGATTTCCCCCAGGTTTTTGAAGCCGAACTGGAAATAGACGGAGGTGTCTCCCGGGCTTCCCGGGCTGGTGGTGAGGTCGCGGTCGCCACGCATCAGGAAGGAGAAACACTCATCCTTGTACAGGAAAGACATGCCGGCATTGAGCAGGCCGCCGCCGGACCCAAGGCGGGTTCTGGCATCAAATGCCCATGTCCATTGCGGCGCAATTTGGTTCGATGTGGAAAAACTGAGTTCCTGGCGATCTTCCCCAATGCCGGTGCCGGCGACTTCCCGGGTGTAGAGATAGCTTGCGGAAAGGCTGTGGATTTCATCTCCGGCGTTCATGGCAATTTCATGCCGGCGGGAAGAGAGGTCTTCGCTGTCCAGCTGGAAGCGCCAGTCCAGATTGAAAGGGGTGGAAGGATAAATTTGCACTTGGCCGATGATATCGGAACGCTGGTTTTCAATCCCTGATCCCATGGGGAAGAGGCGTTCGTTGGTGAGGCGGTAACTCTGGCCAAGGAATATGTTCGAATAACCGCCGTTTTCACCATAAGCCCCAGCCCGCATGCCATAGGTAACGCGGGAGCCGCCCTCAATCCGGTCGCTGCCGGGGAAGCGGCTGGGGGTAAACAGGTTGGTTACGCTGAGTTCTGCGTCGCGGCTGTCTTCATTGGGAATACGCGCATCATTACCCATGCGGGGCGCAAGGGTCAGGGCAACAACCGGTTCGAGATGGGATGATGCTGTTCCATCTGTTCTGGCCAGGGGGAGGCTGCTTTCAACGTGAAGCTGCGGGAATAGCCGGCCCACAAAACGTTCTCGCGGGGCGCCTGCGGGATATTCCGCAGGATCGTAGTCATTGATCCAGAACACATCGCCGCGCAGGGATGCGCTGGTTTTGGTGGCGATGCCAAGATCGCTGGTGAAATTCCTTTCCCATGAGGCAATTGCGCCCATGCGGGCCACGTCCTGGCCCCGGGTTCTGGACAGGCCTACCAAGTCGGCATCAAAGGCCATGCGGCCACCAAGGGCAGAGCCGGGGGCACCCAGCAGGGAAGCTTCCAGCATGGGAATGACATCAGGTTGCTGGGCGATGGTGCCGGGCCGAAGGTCATCAAAGGTCATGACGTTTCCGGCAAGATAGCCGCGGCCAAAGAAGCCTTCGGCCCAGGCCTTGTTGGTGATGACATCGTCATCGGAATAGTCGTAGGTACGCAGGTAGGTTTTGTCGGTGGGTTTGGTGAAGGTGAAGCCGCCGCGCCAGGATTTTGTGAGGTCAAACTGCCCTTCCGCCGAGACGTGGCCGCGGATGCGGTTATGTTCGGTGATACTGGCGTTGGAGTCATTCGGGCGGTCGCCCGTTGTCAGGCTTCCGGAAAGATGCATCTGGCCATGGTTGAAGCGTTCGCGGTATTCCGCGCCCACCAGCGGCCCATCATTCCCCGCCCAGGAAAGTTCAAAGGTCGTATCCTTGTTGGGGGCCAGGGCATGGTAATAATAGGTTCGCAACAGGAAACCCTGTTCACTGTTCCATCCGAATTTGGGGGCAAGGACACCGGAACGTTGCTTGACCGTAGAATCCGGATGGCTGAAATAGGGGATATAGGCCACGGTATATCCGGCCACATCAAGACTGGCATTCTTGTAGGTAATGTCGTGGGTTATCTTGTTGTGTTCCAGTTCTTCCGCGCGGATCTGCCAGACGGGAGGTTTGTCCGGGTTGGATGTGCATACGGCGCAAGGGGAATAAACCGCCTTGCGCAGGCGGATGCTGCGGGGGCCATCGATTTCGCCGCGCCGTGCGGCCAGCTTGGCGCCATCGGCCATGATGGCGCGCACTTCGCTGATGAAGCCGGAAGACATGTTGTCTTCAAGTTCCATGTGGTCGCCAAAAATCACTTCGCCGGATTCCTGGGTCAAGATCACGTTTCCGGAAGCGGTAACGGCCCCTGTCTTTTCATTGTAGGTCACGGAATCGGCGGAGAGAAAACGATCCCTATCCTGCATTTCCACATGACCTTCGGCAAGGGCGATGCCAATCTGGCGATCATAAGTCAGTGTATCGGCAACAAGATTGAGGGGCTGCGCATCCTCATCCGCGCCAAAAGCAATGCCCTGGGCGGAGAGGAAAAAGGCGATGGCGCAGCACGCCCGCCGCATCAGGCTTTGCGCGGATGGCGCAGAAAAGCGGGGATGTTGTCGCCAAATCCCTTGACCTTGGGGAAATTGTCGTCCTCATCACGGCGGTGATGCCGTTCACCACGGTTGTCGCGGACTTCGCGGTCACTCCGGTTCTGGCTGTGATCACGGTTGCGATCGTTGCGATTGCGTCCCCCCCGGTCATCACGGTTGCCCCGGTTCTGGTCACGTCCAGCATCAGGCGTACGTCCATGGTTGTGGTCGCGTACGGGATGTTCCGGTTTTTCCTGGGAAGCGGGCTCCCGTGTGGGGGCTACGGTTTCGGCAGGTTTGGGTTGGGCATGTTCCCGGCGATCGTTTCCGCCATGGTGATGCCTGCGGGAATCGCGTTGCCGCTGTTGGGGATCACGTTCTTCCGGTTTCCTGTGCGCAGGAGCTGGGGGCGCTGGCTGGACGACAGGCGCTTCGGCAGAAGCCGGGGGCGGAACGGGCGTGGTTGTTTCAGGGGGTGTATTGGTTTTTGGGGAAACTGCTCCGGTTTCTGGTGTCTTGTGCGGAGCGGGGGCGGGTTTCTGGCCGCGACTGCGTCCACTGCCACGCCGTCCATCACGGCGGTTGTCACGGAGGTCTGTGCTTTTGGCGTCTGCCGGATTTTGCGGCACGATGCCTTCCAGCGTTTTTTCCGGGATGGGGTCACCAATCAGCGCTTCAATGGCATCAAGAAATTTCTTTTCCCCTGCGGTGGCCAGGGTAAAGGCCTTGCCCTTAAGGCCTGCGCGGCCCGTTCGGCCAATGCGATGGACATAATCCTCGGCATGGGTGGGGACATCGAAATTGAACACATGGGACAATCCCTTGATGTCAATGCCGCGGGCTGCCACATCGCTGCAAACAAGGAGGGTGATCTTGCCTTCCTTGAAGGCATCCAGCGTTTCCGTGCGGATGGACTGGTTGATGTCGCCATGCAGGCGGCCAACATTGAATCCATGTTTCTGCAGGGAACGGTAAAGGATGTCTACATCGCGCTTGCGATTGCAGAAAATGAGGGCGCTGGAAATGGTTTCGCTGGCCATCAGTGTGCGCAGGGCATCGCGCTTGCCAAGGCTTGCGGTCTTGATGATCGCCTGCTCCACGTTTTTGGCAGGGGATGCCGGGGGGGCCACATGAACCTCAAGTGGTTTGGTGAGGAATTTCTTGGCAAGATGGCGGATTTCCGGGGGCATGGTCGCCGAGAAAAGCAGGGTCTGCCGGTCGGGGCGGATCAGGGAGGCGATTTTTTCGACATCCGGGATGAAACCCATGTCCAGCATGCGGTCGCATTCGTCAAGAACGAGGATGCGCACGTCATTCATGAGGATGGCACCACGTTCATAAAGATCAAGCAGGCGGCCCGGTGTGGCAATGAGGACATCAACGCCGCGGTTCAGCTTGGCAAGCTGGTCATCGGCCGAGACGCCGCCAACCAGCAGGGCGGTGGAAAGCTTGTGGTACTTGCTGTATTTGGTAAAACTTTCCTCAACTTGGGCGGCCAGTTCGCGGGTTGGCTCAAGGATGAGGGAACGCGGCATGCGCGCCTTGGCCCGGCCAGCGGCCAGACGGTCAATCAGGGGAAGGGTGAATCCAGCGGTTTTTCCTGTGCCCGTCTGTGCGCAGGCGACGAGATCGTGCCCGGCAAGAACAAGGGGAATGGCCTGCTGCTGGATGGGGGTTGGGTTTTCATAACCTGCGTCGCTTACTGCGCGCAGGACGCTGGCGCTCAGGCCAAGGTCCAAAAATGTCATTCGTTTTTTACAATCTGTTTCAGTGGTTGAGTTTGCCGAAGTCAGGTTCTTCTCCTGAAGCGCCGCCGGAAGCGCAATTCGCAACCGGGCGTGGGAACAGGATATAAGCCGTATCGGAGATGAGGAGCCCAAAGGTTTCGTCAAGGGGAGAACTGATGTCTTCCCGAGCGGAACTGGTGACAGACAGGGGCTTGTCGCCGCGGCAGAAGGCTGCCTGGATGGAAACAAGGCTGGTTGTCCCTGGGGCCATGGTTTTTGTGTTGCTTTCGTTTGCAAGGCACAGTTCACGCGGGCTCATGGCGTGATCTGGATTGAAAACCATGACGACGGAGTAGGGGAGCCGATGGCTGGGGCCCGGGTTGGCTGTAAAATGCCCCTTGGGACCCTGGTTTTTACCCCATATCCATGTTTCGATGATGCGGGTAAAGGATTTTTTGGTTTCTGGTGCGGTGAAGGGATAGCCAATGACAGCAAGGCGGATGTCCCTGCGGTTTGCGACATAATCAAACTCGCCATACTGGTAGTCTTCAGCCAGGCCGGCATGATGGAAGCGCGGGGGCTGCTGGGCACAACCGGAAAGGGTTGTGGCAAGAAGGGAAAGGGCGAATATCCTGAATGAACGCATACGTCTTCATCTCCGAAAACAGGGAAAGCTTGTGCCTGTTTACTCCAAGAGAGCGTGCAAGGCAAACAGATTTAGCAATGGGATACGGGAACGTGGGGGATTTTCCGCCTCTTTTGGGCGCGCGCACCGAAAAGCAAGGGAAAAGGCCACGGGAATTTTCCACGGTCTTCGTGGGGATCTTGGAGCCTTTAGAGCCTTGAGCGTTCCTCTTGCCTCCCCTCCGTTGCCTTGCGACGGCCATTTGCCGTGCTTTCGGCCTTTGGAGGATGCCCGCATAGCCCGTGCGGGCCGGCGTCTTGCGGCGGACGCGGCTCAAGATCAACAGGTCTTGTTCCATCCAAACGTTAAAGGCGCTGTTTTTTTGGGGAATCAGAACTCCACACCGGGAATGAGCGCCGGGTGCGGCAGTTTTTTGGGAGGGCTGATAAAAAGAAGGGCGATAGCCATTCTCTGGCGCGCTTCCATGTAACTTTCCGGATGTTTGGCGCCAGTTCCGGAAAGAATCGGCACGTTGTCCAGAAGGGCGTTGAGGATGCGGGGATTGTTTTCCTGCAGGGCGTTGTCGATGGCCATGTCAGCCACCGTTTTGCCGTTTCCGTTCTTCAGGAGGAGAATGCTGGAGTCTTTTTCCGCCATCGTTTTCAGGACATCAAGATATGCCTGGGAATCGGTGTCCCCATTTTTTTGCCAGCGAAGTGCGAGGTGCGCAACGGTGTCGCCACTGGTTTCATCGCGGAGAGCATGAACAAGGGACGGTTCCCTGTCCATGGTCTTCTGGATGTAATCCTTCTCGCCGTTTTTCATCTTTTCTTTGAAAACCCAAAGAAGCATGGGGGCAAGATGGGGGTTTTTCATGTTTTTGGTTTCCTGTTCATGGTGTGTGGATGGGCAGATTTCCCGGGAGGATAAGGGAAATGGCTGGAGATGAGGAGCGCAAAAAACGCAATCCGGCCATGCGTCGGGTGCATGCCGCCGGGCTCTGGTTTTAGAGCAGGCCGGTAGCCTTGAAACTGTAATGCCCCTTGCGGCCTATGATCAGGTGGTCATGGATGGTGATGCCGAGGGGCGCGGCGGCCTGTGCAATGGCCCGGGTCATGTCGATGTCGGCGCGGCTGGGTTTGGGGTCTCCGGTCGGGTGGTTGTGAACAAGAACAAAGGCGGTGGCGCTGAGTTCAAGGGCCCGTTTGACCACTTCACGAGGGTAAACGGGGGTGTGGTCCACCGTGCCTTTTTGTTGCACTTCATCGGCAATGAGCTGGTTCTGGCGATCCAGAAAAATAATGCGGAACAGTTCAATCCGTTCTTCGGCCATGCTGGCGGTGCAGTAGTCTATGACCTGTTTCCAGGAGGACATGATGGGGCGCTTGATGATCTCGCTGCGCATGAGGCGCAGGGCCGTGGCCTGTGCGGCCTTGAGGGCTGTGGTTCCGGATTCGCCAAGTCCTCTGGTTTTCATGAGGTCGGTTGGGGAAGCTGCCAGAACGGCGGCAAAGGTCTTGAAGCGTGCAAGCAGGTCATGGGCAATGGCCTTGGTGTCCCGGCGCGGCAATGCGGCAAAAAGAAGCAGTTCTATCAGTTCATGATCGGCCAGGCTGTCCGGCCCCGTGCCAAGAAAGCGGGCGCGCAGTCGTGCCCTGTGTCCCTCATGGCCAGGGCGTGAGGACTTGGCTTCCTTCAGGGAAGGCGTGGGGGTCATGCCGGAACCTTGTAGGGAGGCTGGGTCAATCCGGCTGGAGAAAGCGTAAAGATTTCGCAGCCGGTTTCCGTGATGCCAATGGAATGTTCAAACTGGGCTGAAAGGGACTTGTCGCGGGTGACGGCAGTCCAGCCATCGGCCAGGGTAATGACTTCCTTGCGTCCGGCGTTGATCATGGGTTCAATGGTAAAGAACATGCCTGGACGCATGATTTCGCCGGTGCCCTTGCGGCCAAAATGCAGGATGTTGGGCCGGGTATGGAAATCGCGGCCCAGGCCATGGCCGCAAAAATCCTCGACAATGGAAAAGCGCAAGGGATGAATGTAGTCCTCGATGGCGGCGCCAATATCGCCAACGGTGACGCCCGGCCTGCAGACGGCTATGCCGCGCATCAGGGCTTCATAGGTGGCGGAAACAAGGCGTCGCGCCTTGATGGAAAGGTTGTCGCCCACAAGGTACATGCGGCTGGTGTCGCCATACCAGCCATCAAGGATGGTGGTGATGTCAATATTGGCGATGTCTCCGTCCACAAGGATGCGTTCACCCGGAATGCCATGACAGACAACGTGGTTTACGGAAATACAGGTGGCCTTGGGATAGCCACGGTAGCCCAAGGGGGCGGGAATGGCGCCATGGTCGCGAATGAATGTCTCGCAAAGACTGTTGATGTATTCGGTGCTGACACCGGGGACCACATGGGGCGTGATGAAATCAAGGGTCTCGGCAGCCAGGCGTCCGGAAGCGCGCATGCCGGCAAAACCGTCTTCCGCAAAGGTGGGAATATTGCTTGTGTGTTTGCGTAAGGGCAAAGCGGTCTCCTCGTGATCATTCCTTGCTGGTGGTGGCCCCTGCCGGAATCGAACCGGCACGTTCTTTACGGAACTCGCGATTTTAAGTCGCGTGCGTCTACCAATTCCGCCAAGGGGCCATAATGGGGAACCTGTTGTTTAGCACGTTTTATATTTGTTTTTCCATACCATAAATTAAGAATGGCCTGCAAAAACATCCTCCATACAAAGAAGGATGTCATGAACGAGGTATGCAGTTTTCTTTTGCGGAAGGGGGATTTTCGGAGAGAGGATGAGGCGTCCCTGTCTTCTTTTCTGAAATCTGTCAATCCCCAGCGTATTGAAACGGCTCATGATTCCGATGGTTGGCATGTTCTCGTGTTTTATGAGGACATGCGGCACAAGGAGGAAAGTGCGCAGATTGAAATGGCCATTGGTGCGGCGCTTGATGTCTGGCGTGTGCGCCGGGCCGAGGCGTGTGGGAAGGACAAGTTGGAAATCCTGCCTGATTCGCTTCTGTCCGATATTGTCCATTATGCCCCAACCACCGGGGTGGAACTTCCTGTCGTTGCCGCGAATTCAAATTGTGAACCGGTTGGGGATGAAGATGGGGAAGACATTGTTCGTGTGGTGCGCCAAACCCTTGAGGCAATGCCCCAAGATTGATTCGAAGGGGTAGTTTACTGCCTGTTCAGAAGCATTTCGACATCGCCCACATCGCTGGTGAAAGTGCATTTTACGGGAACGGCGATGCCGGTTGTCGGGTTTTGTGCCATCCAGATGTTTATGGGGTCTGGTCTTTTTCCTTTTCCATTGCGTTTCCAGAACCAGCCTTTGGGGCGTTTCCCGCCTTCAGGGGTAAAAGGCGATATGTCCATGCGGCAATGGCGGGCGGGTTGGCCATTGATATTGTCCATGCCGGCATCTGTAATGGCAACATCATAACGTCGGCGGCCATCATGGACAGGCATGACTTTTGGGCAGGCATCATTCCTGGAAATGAAAAGCCCTCCTGCCACAAGGGCAGACAGAAAATCCTGCGTTCCTGAGGCGAGGACAGGATCAGGTGGGGGAAGAGCTTCCGCAAGGGGCGGCGTGTCCACGCGCCCGGTCAGGTTTCCCTCAAGGCTGTAATTCAGCAAAAAGTTGGAAGTCTTGTCCTGCCATTTGTTGGAAATGCCGTGGGATTGGACCAGAATGCCATTACGGGTGATGAGCCCGGATGATTCGCTTTCGTTTTTCCAGGAAAACAACATGCTGAGGGGCCCCGCCATGCGGGCTGACATGTGCAGGACATAGGTTGTGGGAGTTATGTTGAAGGTAAGGGATGCCTGGGCGGCCGGAAGTCCTGCCATGCGGATTTTCCATTCCTGGACAAGGGATTCCGCACGGGAAGCCTGGACTGTCAGGAGGAGGATGAAAACGGATTTTGAAATTATCCCTTGCACCATGTTTTGTCGCCCTGTATATAGCGCCCTGTTACGGGCGCGTAGCTCAGCGGGAGAGCACATCCTTCACACGGATGGGGTCACAGGTTCAATCCCTGTCGCGCCCACCATTTCCTTCCCCCAGTCCGTATCCTTGTGGAGGAAGATTTCATGACGTTCATCCCACAATCCGCGCCTTCATGCAACCCGCTTCCGCGAGGTGACTTGTCATGTCTGCTGGAGGAAATGTGCCGGATCGCAGGTGATGCGGGCCGTATGGCCCTGTCCTTGCGGGCAGCCGGGCTTGTCTCCTCCCTGAAGGCGGATGGGTCGCAGGTGACCCAGGCGGATGTTGCAGTCGGGGAAATGATATCGGCCCGCCTTTCCCCGTTGTTGCCAGGCGTTCCCATTGTCTGTGAGGAAAATATCCCTCTCCTTGCGAAAACCGATATGACGGGAACCTTCTGGCTGGTGGATCCCGTGGATGCAACGCGCAAGTTCATTTCTGGACAGGATGATTTTAGTGTCAATATCGCGCTTGTCTCGGACAGGTATCCTGTTCTTGGCGTTGTTGCAGGTCCCGCACGGGATGTTGTTTATGCAGGCGGGAAAGGTATTCCTGCTTTTTGTTTGCGGGACGGCGGGAAAATCCGTCACGAAATTCATCCACGTTCAATTCCGGAAAGTGGTGCGGTGGTGTTTGCAACCTTGTCACGGTCCCGCTTTTCAGATGGGAATGCGCTTGATGCCATTCTTGGGGGGATGCATGTTGCAGAGCGGATTTATCTTGGTTCAGCCCTGAAGTTTTGTGCCATTGCCGCAGGTGAAGCCGATGTTTATGTGCGCATTGGGGAAACTGGCGAGTGGGATACGGCCGCCGGACAGGCCATCCTTGAATCGGTTGGATGCGGGATTCGTACTTTGGACGGAATGCCCCTGCGTTATGGGAAAACCGGATTTCTCAATGAATCCTTCATTGCAACTAGGTAAATATTTTTTTAACTTTTGCCATAAAAAGGATTTACGGCAACTCGGAAAACGCATATGGTGTCTTCCGGTTTGCAGGTTCCTCGTCCTCTCCGGGGGGGATGGTTCGCTGGAAATGTAGGCCACTACAAATCAATCAAGGGGTTTTTCCCCCAAGAAAATATGGAGACAGTGCATGCCGAGTGGTAAAGTCAAGTGGTTTAATTCGACAAAGGGCTATGGATTCATCACCCCGGATGATGGCTCGAAGGATGTGTTTGTGCATGTGACCGCCGTGCAGCGGGCAGGGTTGACTGCCCTCAATGAAGGTGCGTCAGTTCAGTTTGAGCTGGATGCGGGTCGCGATGGCAAAATGTGTGCTGTCGATATCATCGTTGCCGATTGATCCTGCCTCGTGCAGGGAAAGGCGCTGGCTGAAAGGCTGGCGCCTTTTTTATTGTCTGGAGAAAGGGGGTGTGTTATAAAACATAAATCTTGAAACAGGATGCGCTGATGCAGCATGAATTCAAAATCCGGCTGGGAAAAAAGCGCCGGATCTGTTTCTGGTTTTCGGGGCCCCCATTCGGGGGCTTTTATTTTGCGTCAGGAACCGGCCATTGGGGCCGGTTTTTTTTATGCCTTTAAAACAAGGGAGAAGATGCATGCAAAAGATTGTTCTGACGGGTGGACCTTGCGCCGGAAAATCCACAGTCCTTCAAGCCTTGAAGCAGCGTTATGGCAACAAGGTCATGGTGGTGCCTGAAGCGGCGACCATGCTGATGGGAAGCGGGTTCCCCATGCCGGGGAGGGATTTGCCATGGTCGCCAGCCTGGCAGGAATGCTTGCAAAAGGCCATCTGTTCCCTTCAGTGCGCGCTGGAAGACGCCTGCATGTTGGCGGCGCGGGAAAATGGGGCAGAAATCCTTGTGTGTGACCGGGGACTTCTGGATGGTGCGGCTTATACAGAAGGCGGGTTGCCCGCTTTTCAGGAAAAGTTTGGTCTGGATACGGCGGCGGCGCATGCCCGTTATGCGCGGATCGTCCATCTGGAAAGTGTGGCGGTGTGTGCGCCCCATCTATATGGAACGGCATCCAACCAGGTTCGTTTTGAGAGTGTGGAAGAAGCGGCCGCCCTCGATGCCAAAACCCGGGCAGCCTGGCAGGGACATCCCGCATGGCAACAGGTTTCCGGGGCCGGAGGGATGGATCGGGTTGTGGAGAATGTCTTTCGCTTGGTTGATGCCATGCTGGCCAAACCGGTAAAGCGCCCGGTTCAGGGGTTTCCGATACCAACCTTGCGCGCGGCCTGAAAATTTTCTGGTTGACAAAGGGATATTATGAGCATATGACCACAACAACAGAAGGAGGACAAGATGGCAAGGCCAAAAAATTCCCGTCGGGTCTGGATGGAGCCTGCTTGCCGCCGTTTCGCGCCGCAGGATGTGCCACAGATGGGGGAAGTCGTTCTTTTCCCGGATGAGCTGGAAGCTTTGCGCCTGGCGGACCTTGAAGGGCTTTACCAGGATGCGGCAGCCGAGGTGATGGGGGTTTCCCGTCCAACCTTTGCGCGGATCCTGCTTTCAGCCCGCAAAAAGGTCTCTGATGCCCTTTTTCATGCCAAATCCCTTTCTATCAACGAAGGACATGAGAACATGATTGAAAATGTGAGAAAATTTACCTGTAAGGATTGCGGTAAGGAATTTGAGCTTGCCTATGGTGGCGGCCGTCCCGAGAAATGTACCGAATGTGGCGGTGAAAACTTCAACCGCGTTGGTGGTTGTGGGGCGCAGATTCGGAGGCGACGGAATACCAATCTTGCCAGTGCCGCGTCAGGAGAAAACCAGGTTGCTGGTGCTGGCATGGGCATGGGGCGAGGCCGTGGTTGTGCGCGTGGAAATGGATGCGGCGGTGGACGTGGCCGCGGTTGCGTATAAAAGGGCAATTTGCCCATGACAAAGCAAGGCGGGGGCTCTATCATGCCCCCGTTTTGCAAATCCAAGGAGCTGACAAGATGCATGATCCCGATTCTCAGAGCGGCGGTTCGCCCTGTTCTTCCTGTTCCGTTGAAGGATGTTCTTCCCGCGGGCAGGCAGAGCAGACAAGCGCCTGTAGCCAGAAACTCTCGCGCATGTCGCAGGTTCGCCACAAGATCGTGGTGCTGTCAGGCAAGGGCGGGGTTGGTAAAAGCACGGTGGCCGTCAACCTTGCGGCGTCGCTCGCGGCTTCCGGCCTGAAGGTCGGTTTGCTCGATGTGGATATCCATGGGCCCTCCATTCCCACCATGCTGGGGGTTGAGGCGTCCAAGGTGGAAGGGGATGACAAGGGGCGTTATCCGGTGGATTGCAACGGTATCAAGGTGATGTCCATTGGTTTCCTGCTGCCGCATCCTGATAGTCCGGTGGTCTGGCGTGGGCCTGTCAAGATGGGTGTCATCAAGCAGTTTGTCGAGGAAACGGTATGGGGCGAGCTGGATTGTCTCGTGATTGATTCCCCGCCAGGCACCGGGGATGAGCCGCTCACCGTTTGCCAGGTTGTGGAAGGGCTGGATGGCGCGGTCATCGTCACCACGCCGCAGAAGGTGGCGTCGGTGGATGTGCGCAAGTCCATCTCTTTCTGCCGGCAGCTGAAATTGCCGGTGCTGGGTGTGGTCGAGAACATGAGCGGTTTTGCCTGCCCGCATTGCGGTGAGGTAACGCAGATCCTGCCGGCGGGCGGCGGGCGCGAAATGGCACTCGATATGCAGGTGCCATTTCTGGGGGCCATTCCGATGGATCCCGTGATTGCGCTTTCGGGCGATGGGGGGGAAGCCTTTGTGTCAGCCCATGGTGCCAGCGCTGTTGCGGAAAAGATCCGGGAGATTTTTGCGCCCCTGCAGGCGATGTGCCAAAAAGCCTGATCCATGCGCCAGGTGCATGGCGTGTATTCTGATTTTGCAAGGCATGATGGCGTCGGGATGTGTTAGGTTTCTTTATCATATGATGAGGAAGCCGCTATGGCCAAAAAACATCTAATGCCCCCCGAACCCAGCCCGGATGCCCCGGCATACTGCTCTGGCCTCTGGATTGGCGAGGTCAGGGAGATCAATAACTGTTATGCCTATGCGGTGAACGATCGGAGGCCGTACAGGAGGATTTATTTTCCGCAGCCGGGTGGGAAAAGTGGTCTTTCCGATCAGCAACACAAGCTTCGTAATGTGCAGCAGCTTATCTGGTGTGCGGAGCGGGATGGCCTGATACGGGCGTTTTTGCCAGTGGCGAAACCGGGGTGTTATCTGGTGGCTTTGGCAGTCACGAAGGAAAGCTCGATGTCTGGGGCGCCATGTTGTTATCACTGGTATCGCCAGGATTTAGATGGTTTCTGGTCACACAAGGATGCAAATGATCCGGTTATGAAAAGAGATGCAAGCGGTGATAGGATCGTGGATCCACGCACCTGTGACCGTGGCTTGTATGAAAGGTTTGTTTCGTTCTTTTATGTCCCGAAGGTTGGTCTCCGGGTGGAAACTACACAGGAATATCCCCAGACGCCACTCCTGTTACCGCAACCGAAATTCCGGTGAGGAGGGAATGATGGGAAAGAGAATGCCAAAACCGAATCCTTTTGCGCCGCAATGGGCGCCGTGGCTGTGGATGGGGGAATTCTGCGAGGCCAATACCTGCTATGCCTATGCTGTGGATTGCCGCAACCTTCCGGTCGCACCACCCCAGCCGGGTGGAAGGGGCGGCCTTTCCCGAAAGGCATATTTTCAGCTCACCTTTCCGCAACTTCGGCATTGCATCGGGATCGACAAGCTTTCATGGACGCCGTTTCCACGCCCGCGCACCGGATTTTACCTTGTGGCGCTGGCATCGGCAGAACCGCTGACGCTTTGGCCGGGAACCTCGCGTGAGACGGAAGTTCTTTCCGTCCATTGGTACCGGCAGGATGCAGATGGTTTCTGGTCACACAAGCCGGGGAAAAATCCTCCCACCCGTGAAGACGGCGCAGGTATGACCATCCGGGATCCCAGGAACTGCGACCGTGGGCGTTTTACGCAGTTTCATGGCTATTTTTATGTGCCGCAGGGCGGCCTGTGCGTGGCTCCGGTGCAAGATTTTCCGCAAAAACATCTCCCGTTGCCGCAACCGAAGTTCCGGTGAAGCATCATGAAAAAAACGGCACCCGAAGGTGCCGTTTTTTGTTGGGATGTGTCGGGAAGCGGGAAGGGCGATTATTCCTCTTCGCTTTCCTTGGAAAGCCCCTTGAGTTTATGGGCGAGGGAGGCCTGCAGGAAATCATCGATGTCGCCATCCAGAACCGTCTGTGCCTGCGTTTTTTCCACGCCGGTACGCAGGTCCTTGATCATCTGGTAGGGTTGCAGCACATAGGAGCGGATCTGGTGACCCCAGCCGATGTCGGTCTTGGAATCTTCCACCACGGCTTGTGCCGCTTCCCGTATTTGCAGTTCGCGTTCATAAAGGCGGGCCTTGAGCATTTCCATGGCCTTGGCGCGGTTCTGATGTTGCGAGCGTTCCTGCTGGCAGGCCACCGCAATGCCGGTGGGAATGTGGGTGACGCGCACAGCGCTATCGGTTTTGTTGACGTGCTGGCCACCGGCGCCGCTTGAACGGTAGGTGTCCACCCGCAGATCCTTGTCCAGGATTTCAATCTCGATGTTGTCATCGATGATGGGGGAGATGGTGACCGCCGCAAAACTGGTGTGCCTGCGTGCGGCAGCGTCATAAGGCGAGATGCGTACAAGGCGATGGACGCCGCTTTCTGCCTTGAGCCATCCGTAGGCGTTGGGGCCGGAAATCTGGATGGTGGTGGATTTGATGCCGGCTTCTTCCCCACGGGTTTCTTCAATCAGGGTCAGTTTGTAGCCATGCTGTTCCGCCCATCGGGTGTACATGCGCAGGAGCATCTCGGCCCAGTCCTGGGCTTCGGTTCCGCCCGCGCCGGCATTCACCTCAAGGAAGCAGTCGTTGCCATCGGCCTCGCCAGAAAGAAGGCTTTCCAGTTCCTTCTTGTGGGCTTCATCCTGTATGGCAAAAATGGCCTTTTCGGCTTCAGTGACAACCTGGGCATCGTCTTCCGATTCCCCGAGTTCGATGAGTTCGAGGTTGTCGGCAAGGTCCTGTTCCAGCTTTTTGACAAAACCAACCTGTCCGTCGAGCTGGTTGCGTTCGCGAAGGATTTTCTGTGCTTTTTTCTGGTCGTTCCAAAGGTTTGGATCTTCAGAAAGGGCGTTCAGCTCATCAAGACGGAAAAGGGCGACATCCCAGTTAAAGATGCCTCCTCAGCAGATCAAGCGAGCGCTTGATTTCGCTCACAGCTGCCTGGGTTTCTGCACGCATGGAAATTCTCCCGGGGGAAAAAGGATTACTCGGCTACCGCCAGGGACGCCGGGGGATTGGCAAAAAAGGTGATCATCCGGTCAAGGAATTCATCAAGGTTGCCAACGCCATCGAAGGAGAGAACGTTCCGGTCTTCATGGATGGCGTCCTCGCTGCATTCCAGGCCAGCCTCCACGATCTTTTCCCGGATGCTGTCCGGAGCGGCCACGACACAGCCCTTGGCTCTGGTGGATGTTGCCAGCATCTGTGCGCCTTCCCCAAGGATGGCCATAGGCAGTCCCCAGGCCATGACGCTGTCAATGATGCGGGCCGTGTGCGGCGTTTTCAGGAAAGTGTCGGTGGAACGTTCTCCGCCGGGAATGAGCAGCATGTCATGGTCAGAGGCAAGAAAGGTGGATATGGGGGTGTCGATGGCGAAATGATGGCCCCAGCCTTTGCCTTGCCAGCTGGTGATGACACCGCTTTCCACGCCAACCATGACAATGGTGGCGCCAGCGGAGAGAAGTTTTTTCTGCGAATCGGTCAGGTGGTTTTCCTGCACGCCATTGGCGGCGAGGATGGCGACCTTCTTGCCCTTGAGGGGGGTGTCCTGCATGGCGACCTCGCTTGATGTTGTATGTTGTTGTGGGAACGCGGCTGAAAATATATGCAAATTCGCTCAAGTCAATGTTTTTTTGCCCAAGGGCCTTCATGAAAACCTTCACGCGGGAAAAGAAAAGGTATTTTCGCGCGCAGGTGTCCTGTGCTAGAGTGACGTCATGGAAGAGGATATTCAAACAAATGGGCAGCCTGTTCTGCCCGAAAACATGAGCGAAGAGGAAAGGGCGGAAATCGCCTGCATCCTTGCTCGGACCGACCGTCCGGAGATCAAGCGTGAAAAACGTTATCCGGTGGATTTCCGGATTACCTTTCCCATGTTTGGGAAGAAAATGTTCTTGGCCATCATTGCCGGACAGGAAAAGCGCAGCCCCGAACGCCGGAAGATTGAACGCCAGCAGCTTCCCCTGCTGACCCCCGGAAACCTGATCGTCTTTTTTGCCATGGCGGTCCTTTTTGTTGTGGCTGTGGCAGCCGCTGGTCTTTTCTTTGCCTTTTTCAATGGTTCCCTCTTTGTAGGGTGAGAATTGCAGGCGAGGGTTTACAGAAGCAGCCCGTGGCGCTAAAAGAAGCGCCTCATTGTTGTCAACGGAGAACAATCCTGCATGGCTCGAGTCCAGTTTGCGCTGCTCGGTAAAAAGCGGTTCCTGCCGCTTTTTGTTTCCCAGTTCCTGGGCGCGCTCAATGACAATTTCTTCAAGACAGCAATTGTCATGTTCATCACATTCACGTCGACAAAAGGCCAGGCAATCCATGGTTTGAATGCGGCCCAGCTCATTACGCTTGCGGCCGGTATTTTCATGCTGCCATTTTTCCTTTTTTCAGCAACGGCCGGGCAGCTTGCGGACAAGTTCGAGAAAGCCCGCCTGACCCGCATCATCAAGGTTGCGGAAATCTTCTGCATGCTACTTGGAGCTATCGGTCTTGTCTTCAAGTTGCCGATTTTCCTGATTTTTGTCCTGTTCCTGATGGGAACCCAGTCCACCTTTTTTGGTCCTTTGAAATATTCCCTCCTGCCTGAACATCTTGCCGATGATGAACTGATAGGTGGCAATGCGCTCATCAGCGCCGGCACGTTCATTGCAATTTTGCTGGGAACCATCATGGGTGGTTTTGTGACCGTTTTCCCTGAGGGCATGAAGGCTGCCGCAGTTGCTGTTGTGGTATTTGCCATTGTTGGCTGGGGGGCGAGCCTCTTTATTCCATATACGCCTGCGCGCGCGAAGAATATCCATGTTTCATGGAATATCCCCCGTGAAATTGCATCCATGCTGCGTTTTGTCGCGGAGCGGGACGATATTTATCTTTGCATCCTGGGTATTTCCTGGTTCTGGCTGATCGGAAGCGCTTTCCTGTCGCAATTTCCAACCTTTGCCAAGAACATCATTGGTGGCGGGGAAATGGTGGCAACCCTGTTCCTGTCTGCATTTTCCGTTGGGATCGGCGCTGGCGCCCTGCTGTGCAACCGGATTTTGCGGGGCAAGGTGGTGGCGACTTATGTTCCCATTGGTGCTTTGGGCATCACCGTTTTTGGGTTTGACCTCTTTTTTGCCTCCAGCCATTTTCCCAGCATGCATGACCATGTGGTCGGGATTGTCGAGTTTCTGTCCCGCGCGCGAGGAATCCGGGTGTTTGTGGACCTGGTGATGATTGCCCTTTTTGGCGGAATTTTCATCATTCCGCTCAATGCCATGCTTCAGCATCGCAGCGAGGAAAGCCATCGTTCCCGGGTGATTGCCGCCAACAATATTGTCAATGCCCTGTTCATGGTGGTCTCGGCAGCCATTATCACACTCGTTCTGCACTTTGGATTTACGCCGCGGGCGGTTTTCTTCCTTGTGGCGTTCATCAACATTCCTGTGATTTTCTATAGTACAGGGCTGCTTCCCGAGGTTCTGCTCAAGAATATCATGCGTATTGTGTTCCGGGTGCTGTGCCGGGTTGAGGTGCGCGGTATGGAAAACCTTGAAAAGGCGGGTGACCGGGTGGTGATTGTGGTCAACCATGCCTCCTTCATCGATCCGCCGCTTCTGGCCACATTTCTGCCGGGAATGCCGGTTTTCGCCATCAATACGCAGATGGCGCGCAAATGGTGGGTGCGTCCATTCCTGCGTCTGGTCAAGGTTGTCCCCATGGACCCGACCAAGCCGCTGCTGATCAAGTCGCTCATTCGCATGGTGCGTTCCGGACGTCCCTGCATCATCTTTCCCGAAGGCCGCATTACCGTTACCGGCTCCCTGATGAAAATCTATGAGGGGCCGGGATTGATTGCCGACATGGCGGATGCCAAGATCGTGCCGATCCGGATTGAAGGCGCCCAGTATTCCCGCTTTTCAAGGTTGTCCGGAAAGGTTCGCCGCCGTCACCTGTTTCCCAAGATCACCCTGACCATTCTTGAACCGCGCGGAGTTGGAATTCCGCCCAGTGTGGTGGGGCATGCCCGTCGCCACCTTATTGGCCTCAAGCTCTACGATGTCATGTCGGGGATGATTTTTGAAACCTGCGATACAGACCGTCCATTGTTCAAGGCTTTGCTCGATTCGCGGGACAAGCATGGGGGAAACTGCAAGATCCTTGAAGATGTTGCTTTCCAGAGAATGGATTATGCACGGCTGATCACCAGCAGCTTCATCATGGGACGCAAGCTCAAGCGCCTGGCGTATCCGGGAGGGTATGTTGGCGTCATGTTGCCCACTTCCATTGCCATGTCGGTGACCTTTTTTGCGCTGCATGCCTATGCGCGCGTACCTGCCATGATCAATTTTACCTTTGGGTTGAAAAATATCCTGTCGGCTTGCAATACCGCCGGGATTTCCGCCATCATCACGTCGCGTTCATTTGTGGAGAAGGCGCGTCTCCAGGATGTGGTGGCAGAACTTGAAAAACGCTTGCAGATCATCTTCCTTGAGGACATCAAGGAGAGTGTGACCAGCCTGGATAAGGCGCGCGGATTGTTCCGCACCTATCTGACCGGACGCATGTTTTTCAACCGGCGCCATGTAAGGTCTGATGATCCGGCTGTGGTGCTGTTTACATCGGGGTCGGAAGGCATGCCAAAGGGGGTGGTGCTGAGTCATCGCAACCTGCTGGCCAATTATTACCAGATCAGTGCCCGCATTGATTTTACCTCAACGGACGTCGTGTTCAATGCCTTGCCCATGTTCCACTCGTTTGGACTCTTGGCGGGCACATTGCTGCCAATCTTTTCCGGCATCAGGACCTTCCTCTATCCATCGCCCCTGCATTACCGCATTGTGCCTGAACTTTCATATGATACCAATGCCACCATCATCTTCGGGACAGACACCTTTCTTTCCGGATATGCCCGTGCGGCACACCCGTATGATTTTTACAGCGTTCGGTACGTTGTGGCGGGCGCTGAAAAGCTGCGTGAAGAAACCCGCAAAACGTGGTTTGAGAAGTTTGGCCTGCGCATCCTTGAGGGATATGGTGTAACCGAAACGTCTCCCGTCATTTCCATCAATACGCCCATGCATTACCGCAGCGGCACGGTTGGGCGCATGATGCCCGGCATGATGACGCGCCTTGAAAAAGTGCCTGGCATAGAAGAAGGTGGCAGGCTCTACGTCAAGGGCGACAACGTCATGCTTGGATATATGCTTTCCGATGCGCCGGGATACATCCAGCCGCCTCTTGGTGGATGGCATGATACGGGTGATATCGTGAACATCGACGAGGATGGTTACCTGACCATTGCCGGACGCGCCAAACGGTTTGCCAAAATTGGGGGGGAGATGGTATCCCTTGGGGCTGTGGAGGGGGTCGTTGGCGGCTTGTGGCCAAGAAATCGGCATATTGTTGTCAACCTGCCGGATAGTCGCAAGGGGGAAAAACTTGTCCTGATGACCGACAAAGGCGATGCCGCACGGGAACCCATCATTCACTATATGCGTGAGCAGGGCTGTTCAGACCTCATGATTCCAGCCCTCATCATGGTGGTGGATTCGGTTCCGGTTCTGGGGAGTGGAAAGATTGACTATGTGACCGCACGGGAAATGGTCGAACAGCGTCTGGGATGACGCGTGGCTAATGAAAAGGGGATAAACATGTTTCGGAACACATTGACAGCGGAGATGAAGGCAGCCATGCGGGCGCAGGACAAGCTGCGCCTGTCCACGGTTCGCCTCATCATGGCGGCACTCAAGGAACGTGACATTGAAGCACGCGGCAAGGGAAACATGGATGGCATTGCAGATGCCGACATCATGTCCATGATCCAGGGCATGGTGAAGCAGCGCAAGGATTCCATCGTCCTTTATGAACAGGGCGGACGGCTTGACCTTGTGGAAAAGGAAGAAGCGGAAATTGTCATCCTGAAGAGCTTCCTGCCTGAACAGATTGATGGGGAAGCCCTGCAGAAGGTGGTGGCTGACGTGATCCGCGAGCTGGGGGCGAGCAGCCTGAAGGACATGGGGCGTGTCATGGCTGAACTGCGTGCAAAACATGCTGGAAGTATGGATTTTTCTGTTGCCGGAACCATTGTGAAGCAGATGCTTGTTCCAGCTGAAACTTCCAGGGGTTGATGACGGATGCCCCTGCCTCCGCGTTTTCTTGAGGAGTTGCGGGAAAGGCTTTCCATCTCCGAGGTGGTTGGCCGCCGCATTCCCTTGCGCCGCACAGGGCGGGAGATGGGAGCGTGCTGTCCCTTCCACAAAGAGAAAACACCATCCTTCCATGTGAATGACGAGAAGGGTTTTTACCACTGCTTTGGTTGTGGTGCGCATGGCGACATCATTGGCTTTGTCATGCAGTATGAAAACCTGCCGTTTCCGGAAGCGGTGGAGCGTCTGGCCGCCGAGGCGGGCATGGAAGTTCCAAAACCCACGCCCGAAGAAAAGAAGCGTTATGAACGGGAATTGTCCCTGTTTGATGTCCTTGAGGCAACCACGGCCTGGTTTGAAAAACAGTTATACGAGCCCCACGGCAAGGAAGGGCTGGCTTATTTCCGTCGGCGAGGGCTTTCGGATGAGGTGATTGCACGGCACCGGCTGGGATATGCCCCGGCGGATGCGCAGGCGCTTGCAAAGGCGCTCATGAAGGCAGGAGCCAGCGAGGAAGATTTGCTGGATCTGGGGCTTCTCCGAAAATCCGAGCAGGCGGGGCGGGGAACCTATGCCTTTTTCCGCAATCGCGTCATTTTCCCGGTGTCGGACCGGAGAGGACGTGTGGTGGCCTTTGGGGCGCGCCTCATGGAAGGCGATGGCCCAAAATACATCAATTCCCCGGAACATCCGTTGTTCCACAAGAGCGATATCCTTTATGGCCTGCATGGGGCACGCCAGGCTGTGGCCAAGGGGCAGGATTTTGTGGTGGTGGAAGGTTATATGGACGTCATCGCCATGGTGGAGGCCGGATTTTCCGGAGCTGTTGCGCCAATGGGGACGGCCATGACTCCGCCGCAGGTGCAGCTTCTCTGGAAACTGGCCCCTGAAGAAAGGCGTTCGCCCATCCTGTGCTTTGATGGGGACGGGGCCGGTCGCCGCGCGGCGGTGCGGGCCATTGATGTGGTTATGCCCATTCTTGCGGCGGGACAATCGGTTCGCGTTGCCTTTTTGCCTGAAGGGCAGGACCCTGATGACCTGATCCATTCGGCGGGAGCTGCTGCCATGGAGGGGGTTCTTTCCGGTGCCAGATCCCTGGTGGATTTTACCTGGGAAACCGAGCTTTCCGGACGACGGCTGGAAACACCTGAAGCTCGGGCCGGCCTTCTTTCCTCCCTTTCTGCGAGAGCCCGCAGCATTGCGGATCCTGTGGTGCAGGGGTTCTATCTTGACGATTTCCGGCGGCGGGTGTGCGCCCTTGGTGGAGGGGAACGCAAGAGGGGGCAGCCGGGGCGATACCAGACGGGACGTTTTCAGGCGGGGCGTTTTGGAACCGGGGGCTTTGTTGCTCCCGAGGTCAGGATCAGCAAGCGCCCTGGTGCGGGAGGGGCACAAAAGAGTCGCGAGATGTTGGTGGTTGCCACCATGTTCAACCATCCATGGCTCTTCTCCGAGTTTGGGGAAATGTTTGGGGCCATGGATATGCCATCCGGAATCTTTCGTGATCTGCGCGACGCCATTGTGGATGAAATGATGTCCGGGGATGAGCTTTCTGCAAAGGAATTGCGCCTGCATCTTGAAAACCGTGGAATGGAAAAGATTTTGAATGACTTGGAGGCATCGCCTGTATATAAACAAAATCCTTCCTGCCGCATTGATTCGCCGCCGCACAAGGCGCGTGATGGCATGTCTGAACTTTTGGGCCATGGCCGGCAAAGGGATTTTGCGTCGGAAATTCGCACGGCGGCTGAAGATTTGAAGCGAGAGCCTGATGATGGGGATGTCGAGGAAAGATTGATGGCTTTGGGACGTCGTAATCTTGTGGGCGAGGAGTGATGGACCTGATGATCACAAAAACGAAATCAAAATCGAAACAGAAGACAGCGACAAAACAGCAGGCGAAGGATTCCGGCGCTGCTGGCGCATCAAGCGAAGACACCATTCGTGACATGACGGCGATCGTCAAGAAGATGATTGCCAAGGCCAAGGAAACAGGTTTCATCACATATGATGAAATCAATCGTGTCCTGCCTTCCGAAAAGGTGACGTCCGAGCAGATCGAGGACGTCATGGCCATGCTCTCGGACATGGGAATTAATGTTGTTGATGGCGACGACATGGAGGAACCTGGAGATTCGGCCCAGGAACCTGGGATGCTCGGTATTGATGAAGAAGAAGATTCCGGGCGCGCATCCGGCAATCTTGGCGATGATGAAGTTGGCCGGACGGACGATCCGGTACGCATGTACCTGCGGGAAATGGGATCGGTTGAACTTCTGTCCCGCGAGGGCGAAATTGCCATTGCCAAACGGATAGAGGCCGGACGCGAGGCGATGATTGGCGCCATCTGCGAAAGCCCGCTCACCATTGCTGCCATCATTGGCTGGCATGATGCCTTGTGGGAAAACCGCATTCTCCTGCGTGATATCATTGATCTGGATGCCACTTATGGTTTCGGGGTTGATGAAGCCGTGATGGAAGGGGCTGTTCCCGAGAACGCTTTGGGTGCGGAAGCGGGTTCTGTTGCCCCTGTGTCTCCGGCGCCTGTTCCTGCACCGGTTTCCGTTCCTGCTCCGGCTCCTGAAAACCTACAGGAAGGGGCTGTGCCCGGTGAGGGCGTTTCCGAGGATGGTGAGGACGTTGAGGGCGATGAGACCGCCATGTCCCTTTCCGCCATGGAACTGGTGCTGAAGCCTCAGGTTCTTGAAACCTTCAGCCTGATCCGTGCGACTTATGAGAAAATGCACAAGGTGCAGGAAGAACGGATATCCTACAGTCAGAAGGGCAAGCCCGCTCCGGCATCGGTTGACCAGAAGTATCACAAATTGAAGTCGCAGCTGGTCCTGCTCATGGACAATGTACGCCTGAACAACAACAGCATTGAGCTTCTGATGAAGCAGCTCCTGGACCTTAATCGCCAGCTCATGGCGGTGGATGGCAAGTTGATGCGCCTTGCCATGGAATCCGGGGTTTCGCGGGAAGATTTCCTGACCCATTATTTTGATTCCGAAATGGATGCCTCCTGGCTTGAAAAGGTATCAAGGTTGCCTGGCCGTGGATGGGCTAAACTGGCGGTAACGCAAAGCGGCCATGTTCAGGCACAGCGCCAGGCGTTGGCGGATATTGCCACTCAGGCCCGTCTGCCTGTCATGGAATTCCGCCGCATTGTGGCGACCGTGCAGAAGGGCGAGAAGGAAGCGGCCCGGGCCAAGAAGGAAATGGTGGAGGCCAATTTGCGCCTTGTCATTTCCATTGCCAAGAAATACACCAACCGCGGCCTCCAGTTCCTTGACCTTATCCAGGAAGGCAATATCGGCTTGATGAAGGCCGTGGACAAGTTTGAATACCGGCGCGGATACAAGTTCTCCACCTATGCCACATGGTGGATCCGCCAGGCGATTACCCGTTCGATCGCGGACCAGGCGCGGACCATCCGCATTCCGGTTCACATGATTGAAACCATCAACAAGCTGGTGCGGACTTCGCGTCAGATGCTGCATGAAACAGGGTCCGAGCCGCCACCGGAAGCATTGGCAGAGCGCCTGATGATGCCGATTGACAAGGTGCGCAAGGTCCTCAAGATCGCCAAGGAGCCAATTTCGCTGGAAACTCCGGTGGGGGATGAGGATGACAGCCATCTTGGGGATTTCATCGAGGACAAGAATGCAATCCTGCCGATTGATGCGGCCATCCATGCCAACCTGCGTGAGACAACAACACGCGTCCTGGCGTCGCTTACCCCACGTGAGGAACGCGTGCTGCGCATGCGTTTTGGCATCGGCATGCACACCGACCACACGCTGGAGGAAGTCGGCCAGCAGTTCTCGGTGACGCGCGAACGTATCCGGCAGATCGAGGCCAAGGCCTTGCGTAAGCTCAAACACCCCAGCCGGTCGCGCAAGCTCCGCAGTTTCCTTGATACCTGATGCCGGATAAGGCATGAAATGCGGGAAGGGCGGGATTTCCAAGGAATTTCCGCCCTTTTTGCTGAAATCCATTTTGCTTTTTGCTGCGTTTTGTGGCAAGGAAGGAACGGGGGCCTGTAGTTCAGCGGTTAGAACGCACCGCTCATAACGGTGTTGTCGCAGGTTCGAATCCTGCCGGGCCCACCACTTCCCCCTCGTTTTGCGGGACATGTCATGACCTCTCCCTTCAAGTTGACATCACCTTTTTTGCCTGCCGGAGATCAGCCGCAGGCCATTGTCCAGCTTCTGGAGGGTCTTGGACAGGAAGAGCGCAATCAGGTTCTTCTAGGGGTTACCGGTTCCGGCAAAACCTTTACCATGGCGCAGGTGATTGCGCAGACGGGGCGCCCGGCGCTCATTCTTGCCCCCAACAAGACTCTGGCGGCTCAGCTTTACAGCGAGATGAAGGGGTTTTTCCCGGAAAACGCCGTGGAATATTTTGTCTCCTATTATGATTATTACCAGCCGGAAGCCTATGTTCCGCGCACCGATACCTATATCGAAAAAGAATCCACCATCAACGAACAGATTGACCGCATGCGCCATTCGGCCACGCAGTCGCTGCTGGAGCGGCGTGATGTGGTGATTGTGGCATCGGTATCGTGCATTTATGGCATCGGGTCGCCAGAGAGCTATTCCAGCATGACCATGACGCTTGCACCCGGCATGAAAATCACAAGGGAAGTGCTGGCGGCCAAATTTGTCGAGTTGCATTACAAGCGCGGTGACATGGATTTTGTGCGGGGACGTTTTCGCATGAAGGGCGATGTGGTTGAGGTTTTCCCGGCGCATCTTGAAGACAGGGCGTGGCGGCTGTCGCTGTTTGGTGATGAAATCGAGGATTTGTGGGAAGTTGATCCCCTGACTGGCGCCAAGCTTGGGAAATTGTCTTCGGTCAAGCTTTATGCCAACAGCCATTATGTGACGCCAAAACCCACCATGGCTACAGCCATCAAGCAGATTGCCGCCGATCTGGAAAGCCGGCTTGCGGAACTGCGTGGGACAGGCCAGCTTCTGGCTGCCGAACGTCTGGAACAGCGGACACGGTTTGACCTTGAGATGATGGTGGCCACGGGATTTTGTTCTGGCATCGAGAATTATTCGCGCTACCTCACCGGACGGGCACCGGGCGATCCTCCGCCAACCCTTTTTGAATACCTGCCGGAGGATGCGCTTTTGTTTGTGGATGAATCGCATGTGGCGGTGCCGCAGCTGCATGCGATGTATCGTGGTGACAGAAAGCGCAAGGAAACGCTTTCGGAATATGGATTTCGCCTTCCATCCTGCATGGATAACCGTCCATTGAAGTTTGAGGAATGGGAACGTTTCCGGCCACAAACGGTTTTTGTGTCGGCAACACCAGGCGTGTGGGAGATTGAACAGGCAGGAGGAACCTTCGTTGAGCAGGTGGTGCGGCCCACAGGGCTCATGGATCCCCTTTATGAGGTTCGCCCCACGCAGCACCAAGTGGATGACCTGATGGATGAATGCCGCAAGGTGATGGCAATGGGTGGCCGCATTCTGGTAACCACGCTGACCAAGAAAATGGCGGAAGCCCTGAGTGGTTACTTTGCCGAAAACGGCATGAAGGTGAGTTACCTGCATTCGGACGTGGATACGCTGGAGCGGATCGAGATCATAAGGGATCTGCGGCGTGGCGTATTTGACATTCTTGTAGGCATCAACCTGCTGCGCGAGGGGCTGGATATCCCGGAATGCCAGCTTGTGGCCATTCTGGATGCGGACAAGGAAGGTTTCCTGCGGGGACGCATGGCCCTCATACAGACCATGGGACGGGCGGCCCGCAATGTGGACGGGCGGGTTCTGCTTTATGCGGACAGGGTGACAGACAGCATGGCGGCAGCCTTTTCCGAAGTGGATCGCCGGCGTGCCCGACAGATGGCTTATAACATGGAACATGGCATTACGCCGCAGAGCGTGAAGAAGGCGATTACGGATGTCATGAAGAGTGTTTATGAACAGGATCATGTCACAGTGCCGATGGAAGAGGAACTCCTGTCTGGCCGGGCCCTTGCTACAAGGATTGCGGAACTTTCGCGGAAAATGCGGGCGGCGGCGGCGGATCTTGATTTTGAAAATGCGGCACGTTTCCGTGATGAAATCCGGAAACTGGAAATGGGGGAATTGGAGAGATGACGGAAATCCGGAACAGGGTGGCTCTTGTGACAGGGGCGGGGCGCGGGCTCGGTCAGGCCATTGCGGAAACTCTTGCCAGGGAAGGATGGAGTGTGGCCGTACATTGCTTCCATTCCATTGATGGGGCAAATGAAACCGTGCGGCGCATCGGGATGGAAGGTGGGCATGCCGCCGTATTCCAGAGCAATCTTGCGGATGAGGATGGGGTTTCTTCCCTCATGGGGATGGTTGTTCAGGAAATGGGGCCGGTTTCCTGCCTTGTAAACCATGCGTTTGTCAGGATGCCGGATATGGCGCTGGATGCAACAAAAGAAAACTGGGAAGCCCATATGGCCCTTAATCTGAGGGCGACTTTTGTCCTGATGCAGAATTTTGCCCGTGCCCTGCCGGGAGGGGAGGATGGCTGCATCATCAATATGCTGGATGCCCGCATCCTGAGGTCTGGTGCCAGCGAGATGACCTATCTCCTGAGCCAGAGAGCCCTGGCCTCATTGACACAAGACATGGCGCAGGCCCTAGCGCCAAGGGTTCGCGTGAATGGCATTGCCTGCGCAGCGTCCTGCGTTGATGGTGTTGAAAAGGATATGACTGACAGCCTTCGGCAGGGATTGCCTATTCACCGAAAAACCACACCGGAAGATGTTTGTCGGGCTGTGCGGTTCCTTATCGATTCACAAGAGGTTTCCGGGCAGGTTCTCTCCCTTTCCGGGATGGATTCGCCTGAAGATTGAAGGCTTTTCAAAGGTTGTGTTCCAGATTCGTTTTCCCGATTCGGTGGAAGGGTTCAAAGAAGGTGAGGAAACTCTAAAAAAACAGCGTGTATGGATGGTAAATAAAACATGCGCGTTTTCTATGGTGTTGTTTTAAAACGAATTTTCAGGATTTTTTCGTATATTTTCCAGTTTTCATTATGTGTTACACGAACTCCTGTATGTAACTCATTGAAAAATATGATTTCGTTATTTTTGTCATTTTCCAGGGATGTTATCCACAGGGGGCTGCCACTTCTGATGGGTATCTGTCAAGGGGGGCGAAAAGGAAAAAATGATTTTTTATCTGGATGTTTGAAAAACGTTTGGAAGTTAATATGTTTGTTTTCAATAACTTGTGAAATTGCCTATTTTTTGGGCACTCCTTGCTGAGGGCGCGCTTTGCCTTGCACTTTTGGTGGCCGTGTGCAAAATATCAACAGGGTTATCCACAGGTTTGGTGGATAGTGCGTTTTTTTGGTATAAACAATAGTTAAATCAACATGATGGACATTGAAAAAAATATTTTGCTGGAAGGTCAGAAAGTCATTGCGGCTATTCTGCCCAACCTACCATCTGCACCAGGCACCTACCGCATGCTTGGCGCTGTGGGAGAAGTCCTTTATGTCGGCAAGGCCAACAACCTGAAAAAACGCGTGGCGGCCTATACGCGGACAGATCGGCTTTCTGCCCGCATCCAGAGAATGGTTGCCCGGACGCGGAGTATGGTTTTTGCCGTGGCCCGCAGCGAAGCGGAAGCCCTCCTGATGGAGGCCAGCCTCATCAAGGCACTGAAACCCCGTTACAACATCCTGATGCGGGATGATAAAAGCTATGCCGATATCCTGATTGCAACCCAGCATGATTTTCCACGCATCCTGAAGCATCGCGGCGTACGTTCCGATCCGGGGGAGTATTTTGGTCCCTTTGCTTCGACGGTTGCTGTGAATGAAACCATTGATGCGCTCCAGAAGGCCTTCATGCTCAGGAATTGCAGCGATGCCTTTTTTGGCCAGAGGACAAGGCCTTGTCTGCAATACCATATCCGGCGCTGTACGGCACCTTGTGTCGGGATGGTTTCCAGGGGGGATTATGCGGCGCAGGTTGAGGGCGCGCGTGCCTTCATGAAAGGGAAAAGCCGCGATGTTCAGGAAGATCTGCTCCGGCGCATGCAGGCAGCCAGCGATGCCGAGGAATATGAAAAGGCGGCCGTTTTGCGTGATCGGCTGCAGGCCCTTGCAGCTGTTCAGGGAAAACAGGCCGTTCATCTATCGCGTCCTCTGGATGCGGATGTGTTTGCTGTTCATGAGGGATGCGTTTCGGTTTTCGTGTTTCGTGCAGGACGTAATTATGGCAATGCCTCCTTTTTTCCGAAAGGTGGGGATGACATGGAGCCAGGGGGAAGGCTGGCCGCTTTCCTGCCCCAGTATTATGAGGGGAAGGTGCCGCCCCCCCTTGTTCTTGTGAGCGTTCCTGTGGATGAAGGAAACCTGGTGGCCACAGCCCTTGGAACGCGGATTGTCCTGCCGCAGCGTGGCATAAGGAAGGACATGGTGGCGCTTGCCCGGGAAAATGCGCGACAGGAATGGGGGCGCCATGTGGCTGATGCCGCAACGCAGGCAGGGCTTCTGGAAAAGTTGGGCAAGGCATTTTCATGCCCCCATTCCATCCGTCGGATAGAGGTGTATGACAACAGCCATTTCATGGGGGCAGATCCTGTGGGTGCCATGGTGGTGGCAGGGCCGGAAGGATTTGCCAAATCCTCATATCGCAAGTTCAATATTCGGCAAGCGGCAGGAAATGACGATTTTGCCATGATGCGTGAGGTGTTTTCCCGCAGGTTTAGGGATTCCAATCCCAAGGATTCCACGTTTCCGGATCTGCTCCTGATAGATGGAGGGCTTGGACAGCTTCATGCCGTGCAGGATTCCTTGCGGGCGCTGGGCCTTCAAGGGAAACGCCCCTTTGTTGCGGCTATTGCCAAGGGGCCGGACAGGAATGCCGGGCATGAACGCATTTTCATTCCGGGACGCAAGACTCCCCTTGTTTTTCCGCCTGGCGATCCCCTGCTTTTTTTTGTTGAGCGGCTCAGGGATGAAGCGCACCGCTTTGCCATTGGCAGCCAGCGCAAGCGGCGTACAAAAACGGCAATGACGTCCCCCCTTGATGATTTGCCAGGTATAGGTTCATCCCGCAAACGTGCGCTGATCCAGCGGTTTGGGTCTATAAAGGCGGTGTCTCGGGCCAGTGTTGCCGACCTGCTTCAGGTGCCTGGAATCAGTGCTGCGATGGCGCAGCGCATCTTCAACCATTTCCATGCCTGATTTCTGCTTTTCTTTTTGTGAAAAATGCGGCATAAAAAACCATATTCAGACACAGGTTCCAGAAAATGCTCAAGAAAATCCCAAATTACCTCACATTCGGGCGAATTGCCGCCATTCCCCTTTTTGTTGCGCTCATGATGGTGGATGCCTCATGGGCCATGTGGACGGCACTCATCGTTTATGCCACAGCATGCATAACAGACTTTTTTGATGGATGGCTCGCCCGCAAGCTGAATGCCGGTTCTCCCCTGGGACGTTTCCTTGATCCCATTGCAGACAAGCTGCTTGTGGCCGCCCTGCTCATCCTCATTGCCTGGAATGGAAGGCTTGACCAGTGGTTTTCCGTCATTCCCGCCACCATTATCATGATGCGGGAAATCATGGTGTCTGGACTGCGTGAGTTCCTGGGCCCATCCGGGATAACGATTCCCGTGAGCCGGTTGGCAAAATGGAAAACCACGGTGCAGATGTTTGCGCTGGGCTTCCTTATCGTGGGACCAAAATATGGCCCTGATTTTTTTCCTTATACACACATTCCCTTTCCCCACATGGAAATTGGGCTTGTTGGCATCTGGTTTGCAGCCATCCTGACTGTATATACAGGGTGGACCTACATGAAAACCGGCCTGGAGCACATGAATGATGGGGCGTAAGGTGCGCGCTGCCTGCCATCGCATATGGGATATACTGACAGGACTTTCCCGGGGACGGAGGGTTGCCGCCGCCCTTGTTTTCCTTGGGCTTGGCGGGATGTTTATTCTTTATCCCGAAACGCGGGAACCCATTTATCGCATGGCCGACCTTGAGCTTTTGCATCCATCCCGCGGGATCGTTGCCTGGCCTTTGGTGGAACGGCTTGGCCCTCCGGAGTCTCTTGTGCTTGATGCCTATTTCGGCAACGAAGTGGATGTCTCTGGAGACGATATGGTGGTGGGTGCCATTGGCAAGGATGCGGCTTATATCTATCATCTTGGGGGGGATGGCTGGACCCTTGCAGCCCGTCTTTCTCCGGAGGATATGCAATCCGGTGACCGGTTTGGCAGTGGTGTCGCCATTTCTGGCGATGAAGCCATTATTGGCGCGCAAAATGCCGAAGATGGCAGTGGAGCGGCCTATGTGTTCCTGCGGGATGCCGAGGGGAGATGGCAGCAGGAAGCCAAGCTCAAGCCTTCTGATGAATCCAATGGAGCGTTGTTTGGATGGTCGGGGGGCGTGGCCATTTCCGGAAATGATGCCATTGTTTGCAGCAACACGGGGGTGTTCTTTTTCCGCCGTTCCGGACGAAAGTTTGAGGAAATCCAGCGGGTCATTGGTGAATTCCGGCGGGGAGATGAAACCGTTTTCCATGGCTTTCGTGGCGTGGCGATGGATGCGGGACGTGCGGTGATCGGCGATGGTATTGCCAACGATCATGGACGGGCCAGCGGTGCCGCCCATATTTATGTGCGTGGGGAAGATGGCGTTTGGCGCTCCGAAGCCCGACTGCTTGCGCCTGATGGGGCAGCCGGTGATGTGTTTGGAGACCGGGTGGCCATTTCCGGGGATCTGGTTCTTGTCGGAGCCAAAAACCATGATGAAAAAGGCGAAGATTCCGGCGCTGCCTATCTTTTCCGGCGGAAGGCCGATGGTTCCGGATGGGGCTTTGAAAAAAAGTTGGTTCCGAAAAAGGCTCGGGCAGGGGATGGTTATGGTGGCAGTGTGGCATTGACAGGCAATGTAGCCCTGGTGGGCGGTTACCGGTTCTGTGATGATCCGGCGCGCGCCTGCAGCATGGCTCCAGCCGTCATTTTTGAAAATGTTGGGAAGGGTTGGGGAGAACGGGCGGTTCTCTCGGTTTCTGAAACCGTTCCGGGATTTGCCACCAGTGTGGCTTTGCGCGGCAGTACCGCCATCATTGGTGCGCGTCAGGCTCCCCCCAACAATGCCGGGGCGGTTTTTATCTATCAGGATTGATCTGCCGTTTTGCAATTGTTGTGCAGGATGCTTTCGTTTTCGGAGGTGTCCCGGCCGAGGATTCCCCAATTCCCCTGTGCGTGCCAGACAAGGTTTTCCGATGTGGCATGGGATCTGTTCCTCATGGGGTTCAGGTAGGTAACGTCGATGGATTGTAATGCAGAACCGGGCTGGAATGGATGGGGGAAAGGTCAACCGGAACCGATGTTGCGCAGGCCGGAAGAAGGAAGAAAATGGTCAAAAATCTCCTCGCCAAGACCTGAAATAGCAACACATTTTGACCATTATGCCCTTATTTCAGGATAAGCCATAAGAAGGTACCTGCAAGCACAAGCAAGGGGATGGTTTGCAGGAGGGTTGCCCAGGTAATCGTGTGCCAGCGCCGCTTGAGTCGGTGGTGGATACGGGCTTCTCCCGGCATGGCATTCTGGATTTCCATCAGTTTTTGACGCAGCATCATGTCACCGCGGGCAAAGGTCATGGCCTGGGCGATGAGGTCGCGGGACAGGGCGAATTTCTGTTCAAGAAAAAAGGCAAAGGCCTGGTGACGCAAAAGATGGGCGTTGGCATCCACGGGCATGTCACCGCCCCGGATATTGCGTAACAAAGCATCCAGCGCATATGGCGGCCCCCACGGAAATCCCCACCAGCCGAAAAGCCAGGTCTTGAAGCTGGCAATGAGGGCTGTCCGGTCTGCGCATTTGCGGCAGAAGACGCCCTGCACAGGATAACGCATGGTCAGGAAAATGTAGCTGATGACCTGCCAGAAAATGATGTAGCGGGGTTGGGCCGTGACATGGCCGCAGCGGGAGCAAACCACAGGCGCAACGTCCAGTCCGTGCGCTTCGGGTTGTGCATGGGCCTCATGCGCCTCATGCGCGGTAACCGGTTCATCCATTTCCTCGCTGAAACGCTGGGCGTCATAGGATGCGCGGATGGTTGGGTTCGAGAGGTTGTGGTAGGCTTCCGTAATGGCCTGGAAGCGTGAGCCCGCATCCGTTTCCTGATTGTGGTCAGGGTGCAGGAGCTTGGCTTTCTTGCGGAAAGCACACTTGATTTCTTCAGCAGATGCGTCTGGAGTGACGCCGAGGAGCGCGTAATAGCCCCTCGGGTCAGCAGCAATGCTCATGCAGGTGTGTCCTCGGTCACTTTGCGGGAGGCCCGTTTGCGTTCATTGGGATCCAGCAGGCGCTTGCGCAGCCGGATCGATTTCGGGGTCACTTCCACCAGCTCGTCATCCGCGATGTAGGAAATGGCATGTTCCAGTGTCATCTTCACTGGCGGGGTGAGGCGGATGTTCTCATCATGCGAGTGGGTACGCACATTGGTAAGCTGTTTGCCCTTGATGACATTGATTTCAAGGTCATTTTCGCGGGTGTGTTCACCGACGATCATGCCCGCGTAGACCTGTATGCCCGGTGAGATGAAGAGGGGGCCGCGCGCTTCCAGGTTGGCAAGGGCATAGGCAACGGAAGATCCATCGCATACGGAAATGAGGGCACCGGTGTGGCGTCCTTCCAGTGGGCCACGGTAAGCGCCCCAGCTGTGGAAAATGCGGTTCATGATGCCGGTTCCCCTGGTGTCGGTGAGGAATTCGCCATGATAGCCGATAAGGCCGCGTGTCGGGGCCAGGAAAGTGAGGCGCAGCTTGCCGCCGCCGGATGGTTTCATTTCCGTCAGCTCGGCCTTGCGTTCCGACATCTTCTGCACCACGATGCCGGAATATGGCTCGTCCACATCCACCTGAACTTCTTCGATAGGTTCGAGCCGGGAGCCGGTTTCCGGATCTTCCTTCATGATGACGCGCGGACGTCCGACAGAAAGTTCAAAGCCTTCACGGCGCATGGTTTCAATCAGGACGCCCATCTGGAGTTCGCCACGTCCGGCGACTTCATAGCTGTCCTTGTCGGAGGATTCCGAAACCTTGATGGCCACATTGCCTTCGGCTTCGTGCAGAAGGCGTTCACGCAGCATGCGGGAAGTCACCTTGGAGCCTTCACGGCCGGCGAGAGGGCTGTTGTTGACCGAAAAGGTCATGGACAGGGTGGGAGGATCCACCGGTTGGGCCTCAAGTGCTTCGGTCACTTCCGGCGCGCAGAGGGTGTCTGCCACCGTCGCAACAGAAAGGCCGGCAATGGCGACAATATCGCCCGCATGGGCCTCTTCCACGGGAACGCGTTCCAGGCCACGGAAGGACAGGAGCTTCATGACGCGGCCCTGTTCCACCATACTGCCATCATAGGAGATTGCCTTGATGGGGGCGCCGGACTTGATGGAACCTTCGGTGATGCGTCCTGTCAGGATGCGGCCAAGGTAGGGATTGTATTCAAGAATGGTGGCGAGCATGCGGAAAGGTGTATCCAGAACCACCTTTGGTTCTGGCACATGCTTGACCACAAGGTCAAACATCGGGGTCATGCCCTTTTCCATGTCAGCTTCAAGGCTGGTGGAGGCCCAGCCCTGGCGGCCGGATGCGTAAAGGATGGGGAAGTCGAGCTGTTCATCATCCGCACCAAGGGCGGCGAAGAGGTCGAAGACCTCATTCAGCACGGCTTCCGGACGGCCATCAGGGCGATCCACCTTGTTGATGACGACAATGGGCTTGAGGCCGCGCTTGAGCGCTTTGCCTACCACGAACTTGGTTTGCGGCAGGGGGCCTTCGGCAGCGTCCACCAGGACAATTGCGCCATCGACCATGCCAAGGATGCGTTCCACCTCACCGCCGAAATCGGCATGGCCCGGGGTGTCCACAATGTTGATGCGGGTGCCGTCATGCCAGAGCACCGAGGTGCATTTGGCCAGGATGGTGATGCCGCGTTCCCGTTCCAGATCATTGGAATCAAGGGCGCAATCGGCCACCTGCTGGTTGGCACGGAAGGATCCGCTCTGGCGGAGGAGGGCGTCAACCAGGGTTGTCTTGCCGTGGTCAACGTGCGCGATAATGGCGATATTTCTCATTTTCATGAGGCGCTTATACGCGCACTTCAAGCCGTTTGGCTAGAGGAATTGTGATCAAAAGAGCAATAAATGCACCGCCCAGCACATCGCTCAGGTAATGCTGCAGCAGGAGGATGCGGCTCAGGGCAACAAAACCAGCATAAAGGAACAAGGGAATCCGGGCTTTCGGGAACAGGTGGAAAAGGACAAGCGCCAAGGCCACGGCTGTGGCGGTGTGGCCGGAAGGAAACGAGGTGAGGGAGGTGTCCCATGTGATGCCATGAAAACCGTCAAGGCCTCTGTCCCACAAGGCTTTCGGGCGTGCCCGGCCAAAAAGGTATTTGGGAATCTGGATGATGATGCCTGTTGCGGCAACGCAGGTGAAGGTGTTCCGGGCGGCAATGAAGGTGGGGGCTGTGCGGGTTTTCCGGAAAGCCAGCATGAGCAGGAGGGCGGGAACAAGGATGTACTGCGATTCTCCGAGATGGGTAATGAAACGGATGGTCGGCAGGAAGACGGGGGGGATGTTGCGGCATGCGGCAGCGATGGCGTGGTCAAGCGGAAAGGCCATGAGCGTAAGGAGGGCAAGGGAGATGCCGGCGATGAGAAAGGTTCGGCGGCTCATGGGGCATTGTTCCGCAAAAGGATGAGGCTAATGGGCTTGCCTTTGGAATAGTTGAATCCGGAAACTGTGCCAATGCGTTGCGCTGTGGGCATGATTGCCATGAAGGCACTTTCCTCGTTGTCGGGAATGGCCGTTACGGCGAGGGAATCCTCGCCGAGGATGTTGGCCGCTTCGGCCAGGCTGTCGGCCAGGCGGGTTTTTGTGCCCAGGGTCATGACAGCGCTGGGTTCATGATAGCCAACAAGCACCATGCGGCTCATGGGGGGGGAGATGTTCCGCGTTGCTGCCGCCAGGGCTCTGCTGGGAAAGGGGGAGGAAAGTCCGGGCAGTACAAAGCCGAAGATGAGCGCCATGGCAAGGGTGGCGGAGGTGGCGATGCCGGAGAGAGGCAAGGGCCTGCGGCGAATGAAGGCGATCAAGGCTGCAAGGATAGTCATGAGGATCGTCAGGGTGGAAAGGAGGCCTGGCAACAAAATCCGGCCATCAAAATACAAGGGTAAAAAGATGGGGAGGGCCGCAAGGGCAAGGCCCGCCAGTCCCCAGAGGAAAAGCCAGACCCCTTCAACCTTGCGGGAGGTTGTCGGGATTGCAATCACTGCCAGAATGGCCAGTGCCGGATAAACCGGCAGGATATAATGGACAAGCTTGGTGGGCATGGCCTCAAAAAGCAGCCAGAAAGGCACGGCCCATGCAAGAAGGAAACGGATGCCCGGCTCCCGCCAGCGCCGAAGGATGTTGCGCGCTCCAAGGCACAGTGGCAGGAAGGCGGCCCAAAGGCAAAGCGGCAGAAGCAGGAGATAGGTGCCGGGCGGAGCGCCATGGGATTCCTGTGCCGAAGCTGTTTTTGCCAGCATGTCAGCTCCAACCGATTCCAGCCAGAAATGCCCGTGGGAAGCGAGGGTGATGGCCACCAGCCAAGGCAGGACGATGACGGAGAGAAGCAGCAGGCCGGGGAGAGGCCTTGTTTTCCGGAAGAGCGTCCGATCTCCGTCCAGAAGAAGAACAAAACCTGTCGGGATGAAGATGACAGGGCCCTTGACCAGAATGCCAAGCCCCAGCGCGCACCAGAAGAGGAAAAACCAGCGTTTTTCAGGTTCATGGCGAATCTGCCACAAGCCCAGCATGGCGGCAAGGGTTGTGGCGAGCAGGACAGCATCGGTTTTGGCAAGGCGTGCCTCAGCCCCCAGGATAAGGGAGGATGTCAGCAGAAGGGCGGCGAGAAGGGATTTTTCCCGTGAGCCTGTCATTTTCATGGACAGGAAGAAGGTCAGGAGAATGGAAAGAATGGCGGCCAGCAGGGAGGGGAGGCGGTAAGTGGCAATGGGGTTGGACAGGCTTTCTCCGCCAGCAAGGGTTGTGGCCGTAGCCTGCATCCAGTAAATGCCGACGGGCTTCTTGTAGCGCGGAGCATCCTGGAAGCGGATGTCGATGAAATCATGGCTTTCCAGCATTTGCCGGGAGGCTTGTGCAAAACGGGATTCATCGCGGTCCATGGCGGGCAGGCTGCCAAGGCCGGGCAGAAAAGCCATGAAGGCAAAAATCGCCAATAAAACAATGAGAATATGTTTATTGTTCATGTGACGGAATCATGCGCTGGGAGACCAGGATCTGAGGGGAGGGGGGAGCGCCAATGGTCAGGGATTCCCGCACGAGGACTTCGGCATCATCCGCATCCCCGTTTGTTTTTGCATGAATGATGCAAAGAGGGGAGCCTTGCGGGCTGCAAGGTGTTCCCAAGGCCGCAATGTCAGAAAGTCCTGTGGCCGGATTGATGGCTTCTCCAGCCCTGGTGCGTCCACCACCAAGGGCGATGATGGCAAGCCCCATTTTGCGGACGTCAATATGGGAAACATGGCCGCTTTTATCTGGGCGCACGGCGCGCCGGATGGGCGCTTTTGGCAGGTAGCTGTCAGGTTTGTCCATGAAATCCGCAGGGCCTCCCTGCATGGTAACCATGCGGGCAAAACATTCAGCTGCGCGGCCATCGGTCAGGGCGCGCAGCAGCATGACGCGGGCTGGGGCTGTGTTTTCCGCAAGCTTGCCCAGAACCAGCATTTCAGCGCCAAGGGCAAGTGTCACTTCCAGTAGGCGGCCTTCGGATACGTTGCCCTTGAGGATATCCACACATTCCGAGATTTCCAGCGCATTTCCAGCGGAAAGCCCCAGAACCTGATTCATGTCCGTGATGAGGGCCACCGTGGGCATGCCCGCGCCACATCCAACAGAAACAAGGCTTTCGGCCAGAGCCTTGGCATCTTCGGGGTTGGGCAGGAAAGCGCCGGAGCCCGTCTTGATATCCATCACGAGGCCGTCAAGTCCGGCGGAAAGCTTCTTGGAGAGGATGGAAGCCGTGATGAGGTCAAGCGATTCCACCGTGGCGGTAATGTCGCGCACGGCATACATCCTGCGATCAGCGGGTGCGATGTCTGGTGTTGCGGCCATGATGGCGCAATGTTCCTTGCGGACAATATTTTGGAAATCCTCGATGGAAAGGGCCGTCCTGAACCCGGGAATGGATTCCAGCTTGTCGATGGTTCCGCCGGTATGGCCAAGGCCGCGTCCGGCAATCATGGGAACCGCCGCGCCGCAGGCGGCAACCAGCGGGGCAAGGATCATGCTCACCTTGTCGCCAACGCCGCCAGTGGAATGTTTGTCCAGTACAGGACGGTCAAGATCCCATGTCAGGCGCTTGCCGGAATCCGCCATGGCCCGGGTGAGGACCACGCGTTCATCCATGGTCATGCCCTTGAGGAGAATGGCCATGCAGAAGGCGGCAATCTGCCCGTCGCCGATACTGTTGTCGGTAACGCCCCTGATGAAGTTTTGGATGTCTTCAGAGGGCAGGGACAGGCCATCGCGCTTTTTGCGAATGACTTCCTGCGGCAGGAAATGGGTCAAGTGTTATCTCCGGCTGGCCGACGACATGATGCGCAGGATGGCCAGGAACAGGTTGATGAAATCCATGTAAAGGCGAAGCGCGCCCATGATGGCGATGTTTTCGTTTGAAGCAACGCTGCCGCCTGTTTGCAGGTAAAGCTGCTTCAGGCGCTGGGTGTCAAAGGCGGTGAGGCCGGTGAAGACCAGGACGCTGATGATGGACAGGGCAAACTCAAGCCCGCTGGATTTCAGGAACATGTTGACGAGCGAGGCAAGGATGATGCCCCAGAGGCCCATCATGAGGAAGGATCCCATGCCGGTGAGGTCACGCTTTGTGGTGTATCCCACAATACTGAGGCCGGCGAATGTGCCGGAGGTGATGAAAAAGGCGCGGGCCAGCATGGCACCGGAACCCATGCCCATGTAAAGGGCGATGATGCTGGAGAGCATGACGCCCATGAGGGCGGAATAGCCCCAGAAGCAGGTTTGGGCGGCCTGTTTGCTCATGGTGGTGATTTTTGCGCTCATGTAAAACACAAGGATGAAGGGCGCAAGCAGGACAGCCCATTTGAGCGGTGTACCAAAAATGGCCTGCATCATGGCAGGGCTTCCCGCCACCAGCATGGCGACAAGCGCTGTGACGGCAATGCCGCCCGCCATGTAGTTGTAAATCTTGAGCATGTAGCTGCGCAGGCCTTCGTTGATGCTGGTGCCTTGCGAAACCACACCGATGATGTCGTTGTTGCGGGTCATGGAAACCTCCTTCATTCAGGAATGCAAAATGGACAAGGGGAATGTGGGGCTTTGCCTTCCGTTTTTCAAGCCCTTTGTTTTTTGCAGGGCTGCCATGCGGTTTTTGCAATTGTTGTTTGTCCTTCAAGAGAGGATGCTTGGAAAAATTTAAATGTCAGGGAGTCCATCCATGTCCGAAGATCTGAAAAACCGCCGCCTGCCGGAATCCGTGCAAGAGGATTCCCGTGATGGGGAAGATATGGCCATTCTTCCGCCGCCGCGCTGCCGCGTGAAGAAGGAAGGGGATGGAGAGGCAAAGCCGCAATTTGTATCACTTGTTGAAGCCAACCCAAAGGAAGCGGATGAAAGCGATGCAGATTACAATGCCCGGATCCGCAGGGTTCTGGATGCGCAGACAGCCGATATTTTTCCGGCAGAATCTGTTTCCCAAAAACAGGAAACCGTGTTTTTGGAAAATGATTGCAAGCCCACCTTTTGTTTACAAGATGACATGACGGAACGTAATGAAGTGAAGAATGTTTATGGCAAGGAAATCACCACTTTGTCTGCTGCTGTTTTCATTGCTAAATCTGTAGTTATTATTGCGTGTGTTTTTGCATCTGGCTTGCTGGGATTTCTGGTTGGAAATGGTTTGATGTTTGCTGGTAGTGCAATTGGTTTTGTATTCGGGGGGCAATATATTTTGAAGAATATGAAAGAGATTGAAGTCAGGAAACCCGCCCCAAAACGTGAGGTTTTGCGGAGCTATCGTGGCGTGGATATGGGTATTCCCAACAAGGCGGGAAGAACGGCTTGGGAGTTCCTGCACCTGCTTAAGGAAGAAGAGCCGGTTAAAGAAGGCTTGGTTGTGGAAAACAAGTCGGCGTCGAGAGGAGGGTATGTGCGGCAACCTCTCGGGCGTTCCAGGGGCGTGAAGCCCAAGGCCAAGCCGCAGGTGCCGACGCTGGATATGAACAAGAAATAATCTTTTGGAGTGGACAATGGCTGAAGAGCTGAAAAACCGCCGCCCGCCGGAATCCGTGCAAGAGGATTCCCGTGATGGGGAAGATATGGCCATTCTTCCGCTGCCGCGCTGTCGTATCCGGAATATGGGAGATGGCGGTAAAAATCTGACGCTGCATGACGTGGCGTTGACTGGTGATGTGGAGAAAGCGCGGGCACTGATCGCGCTTGGAGTGGATATCAACGCGAAAAACCAGCATGGCAACACACCGTTGCATGTCGTCGCCCGGGAAGGTCATTCCGCGATGGTCACTCTCCTGCGTAACCAGCCGGGGATTGACGAGACCTTCCAGAATATCTTTGGCCAGCGTCCGGTTGATTGCGTAAAAGTGGATGACGAGGCCACGAAGGTTGCATTTGTTGCGTCTTCTCAAAATGATATATGTATTGGCATGCGAAACAATCCTGCATGGAAAAATAATAATGTTTTCCTTTGTGTCATGGCATTAGGGGCTTTTGTTTCAAACGCCTTTGGGTTTCCTTTGTTGTGTGTAGGTTTTTTGGTCGGAACTGTTGTTTGTGGGGGGGCGCTCCTCATGTATCCCAAAAAAAATATGTATGGTAAAAATGAAAAAACGCACCGGCACCACTCTTTTCTTGATGGACAGAATACCCAGAATCTGTTGAGAGTGCAGCGGGATTTTCCTGAGGAAAAGCCGCAGGTTTTGGTTGAAATGCCAAAGGTGGCTCCCGGGCTGTCACCGGAAAACAAGTCGGCGTCGAGAGAAGGGGATGTGCCGCAACCTCTCGGGCATTCCAGGAACGTGAATCCCCAGGCTCAGCCGCAGGTACCGACACTCGATCTGGACAAGAAGTAACTTTTGGAGTGAACAATGGCTGAAGAGCTGAAAAACCGCCGACCGCCGGAATCCGTGCAAAAGGATTCCCGTGATGGGGAAGATATGGCCATTCTTCCGCCGCCGCGCTGCCATGTTGCGCCTGTGTTGCCGAGAGATGATGGGCCGTCGGAATTTGGCAGACTGCTGCAAGCGCACCCCCGCAATCCCGGGGAAAGTGATGGGGCGTACAACGTCCGTATCAGGAATGTGTTGGATAACAGGATGATTGTGGAGGATTTGTATCCGGTTTCTCCATCTCTGCCGAGAACACTTGCCGTGCAGAACAAGAGCGCGCTGGCCTTTCTGGGGTTGTTGACGTTTAGCATTCTTGCCATGGCATCAGGTTCTGTATCTCTTCTGACAGTTATGGGCATGTTCAAGGTTGTTGTTTCGTGTGTTGCTGCTTATGCTGCGGGACGCGTGTTGTCGCATGGACTGGTTCGGGAGGGAGAACGTCAGCAACAAGATGAAACCAGGCAGGTGGAGACATATGGTTTTCCAAAATCCAGCTTTGAAATCCCAATGCCATCCGTCAAGTTGCCGCTCGTGCGGAACAAAACAACCGCAAACGTGCCGCAAGAACACAACAAACCGGAGTTGAAGCCATGACGACAATGAAATTTCGCAAGCCGGATGCGGTTCCGCAAAACGTGGATGATGCGGCGGAGTTTGCCCTGTTTTGCCAGTGGGCCGCCTGTGCGGGGAGCGCCATTCTGGGGGCGTTTTCCGGAATGTTCCTCTCTCCCCCGGTCGCCATGGCGATGCTGGATTTTTTCGTGCAGGTCTTTCCGGTCGGGAAATTCCTGCATGACAGGTGCGGTGTCCGGGAAAATGCGCTGGAGCGGGCCAGGAGCCAGTTGCGGGCAAAACATGAAAGCCTGCTCTCGGCCGTGGACGGAAACAGGCTGGGAGAGGCCCGTTCCCTGCTGGAGGAAGGGCATAGCCCCAGCGGGTATGACGGGGCATGGAGGTCGCCGCCGCCCCTTATGCTGGCCGTGCAGAAAGGCCATGCGGACATGGTGGATGTGTTGCTGGAATATGGCGCCGATCCCAATCCGGAAAATGTTCTAAACCCGCCTGCGCGCCACGCCCGGGAGTGGGAAAAGAACATGCGGATTTACCGCGCGCTCGTGCTTGCGGGCGCCCGGGATGATGGTACCGTGTTCCGTGATCACCGGACGGATGCCGGGGTAACGGGAAAGGCTTTTGAGGAATATCATATCATCCGGCAGGACGGCGATGTGCTGTTCGTGGCCGATCCGCAGGAACCGAAATCTGTTGCAGCGCCTCAGCCAGATATCGAGGATGCCATGTTTGTTGAACGTCCTGATGTCCAGAAACGGATTACATGGGAGCGGAAAACCCGCTATCCCTTGCAAAAGCTTCCGGTGCCAGCTCCGGGGCGCTCCTGATGCCACAAGAGAGGATTTCGGTCATGAACAATGTGCGCAACGAAAGCGTGGAACATAATCCCGTGCGGGGCAGCCATCCCATCCGCAAGCCGGATGCTATGCCGTGCGGGCCGGGGGATGAGGTTCGTGAGGCCACAGCCCTCGAGGCCATCCTGACATTCGGTGTATGTGCGCTGTGGGCGGCCTGCTCGGCTCGGGATCCCGGGTGCTGCTCGGTGCTTCTGAGCGAAATAACCCATTACGTCCGGGCGCTGGCGTCATATGTCGGCGATACGCTTCCGTCATGGGAAAGGACGGCCACCCTCCGCAAGGGGGAACTGCTGGGTGCGCACCGGATGATGTCGCTTCGGGCCGGGGCGGGAGACGTCGATGGCGTCCGTTATTGGCTTGACAGGGGCTATAGCCCGAGCGGTCTCGAGCGTGGGGCGGTTGCCCCGCTGAGGCTGGCCGTTTCCGGCGGCGACGTTGCGATGGTGGAACTGCTCCTCGCGCATGGCGCCGATCCTGATGTGGAGGAGATGAGGGTTCCGGTTGTCGAGGTTGCGCGCAGCAAGGGGGATGCGCAGGTTTACAAGCTGCTGCGACTGGCCGGAGCCAAGAATGGAAATGCTTGGATGCCGCTGCCTTCGCCGGAGCTTGAAAATACGCCGAAGTTCCGTTAAAACCGGCTTACACCCAGCCTTTCCTGCGGAAATACAGGAAGGAAAATATTGCGGAACCGAGAATGAGCACCAAAGCCATGGGATACCCCCATGGCTTTGCAATTTCCGGGATGTTGTGGAAATTCATGCCGTAAATGCTGGCGATGAGGGTTGGCGGCATGAAAACGGTGGAAATGACTGTAAACCACCGGATGCTCTCATTCTGGTCAATTTCAATCATGCCCAGCGCGGCATCCAGCACAAAGCTGGCCTGCTGTTCGATGAAATTGGTATGGCTGGCCAGAGAGTGAAGATCGCGGATATCAATGTCGATCCGCTTCATTTCCTCAGGGGTAAAACGGTACTGCGCTTCCGCTTTCAGGAAATTCAGGATGCGTTCCAGCCATTCAATGCTGTGGCGGACCTTCATGACGAGGTTTCCGTTCTGCCCCAGCGTATGCATGACATAGCTCATGCCGCCCAGTTCCTCGATGCGGCTTTGCTGGGCCGGGACTTTTGCAAAAATGGAGCTGGTCAGGGATTCAATCTGCTTTTCCACCCGTTCCAGGGCGTCGGCCGTGTGCGAAATCAGGCTTTCATTAATGGTCAGGAAGGCCTCTTCGGGGGTCGTGATGTTGCTGATCTGGCGTGACGTCGGGTCACTGTTTCCCGAAAGCCCTCTGGGATCAATGGTGCGGATGGTTGTCAGGAGTTTGGATGAAAGGACGAAGGTGATGTATCCGCTTTGGTGGGTGTCGCCTTCCAGCGTAACGGCGGGAATGGTGAGGGTGAAAACACCCGCATTCACGCGAATGCGGTTGGATTGTTCAATTTCCTGCATGTCGGCCATGGTCGGGATGGGAAATCCCACCAGCGACTGGACAAGGGTGCGTTCTTCTTCGCTGGGAGAGAAAAGGTCGATCCAGACAGTGTTCGCAGGCAGTTTCTGGCCTGGAAGAAGCTGCTGCTTTGCAGCCTTCTGGTGATCATAACTCCAGATGGTAATCATGGCTGTGGATCCTCTTCAGGAAGGGAAATGCCGGCCTGCATGCAGGCGGCCTTGAGAGTGTTTTCCAGCAACATGGCAATGGTCATGGGGCCAACGCCGCCGGGAACAGGGGTGATGGCTTTTGCCACATCAAGGGCTTCGTTGAAACAGACGTCCCCGACGAGTTTTTTCTTTTCACCGTCCCCTCCGGCGTCTTCCGGGACAAGGACATGGTTGATGCCGACATCAATGACAGTTGCGCCGGGCTTGATCCATTCCCCCCGCAGGAATTCCGGTTTTCCGACAGCAGATACAATGATGTCCGCGCGGGCGCATTCGGCAGCAATGTTGCGTGTTTTGGAATGGGCAAGGGTGACCGTGCAGTTTTCATTGGTGAGCATGATGGAAAGCGGTTTCCCCACAATGTTTGATCGCCCGATGACAAGCGCCCTCAACCCATCAAGATTGCCGAGGGTTTCCTTTAAAAGGGCAAGGATGCCGGAGGGGGTGCAGGGGGGGAGGCAGGGCAGGCCGAGAACCAGCTTGCCGACATTGGCGAAATGAAAGCCGTCCACATCCTTTTCCGGGGTAACTTCGGCAAGAACGGCGGCTTCGTTCATGTGTCCGGGCAGGGGAAGCTGGACAAGGATACCGTGAACCCTTGCATCGGCATTCAGTTTGTGAACAAGGGCGATGAGGTTTTCCTGCGTTGTCTCTTCCGGCAGGAGATGGCCGAAGCTTTCCATGCCAACTGCTGTGGTGGCGCGCGCCTTGTTGCGAACATAGGTCTGGCTGGCCATGTTTTCCCCCACGAGAATTACGGCAAGGCCGGGGGTGATTCCATGCTTTTGTGCAAGGGTGGCTGTTTTTAGGGCAATATGGTTGCGGATTTTTGCGGCGATGGCTTTCCCATCAATGATGCGGGCGCGTGTCATGAAATCACTTCCTTTTGGAACCAGGGGAAATTTTTGGCCACCCTTCAGCCTGTCCGATGAGGGCTTGCGGGTTTCCGGAGATAAAAAGGCCCTTGAGGCGGGATGTTGCGCCAGAGGTGAGGCAGAATGTGGCGCGGGGGATATCCCAGCTGTCAGACAGGAGGCGGATGAGGGCTTCATTGGCTTTGCCATCTTCCGGGGCGGCAGTCACGCTGGCCTTGAGGATTTCTCCGCCTTCAGGCGAGGATATGGTGCCGCACAGGGCATTTTTCCGGCCCTTGGGGGTAAGTTTGACCATGAAACGCAGGCCGTTGTTGGTAGGCGTGAACATCATCGCAGGAGCAGGCTCTGCAGGAGGGAGATGACGATAATGACGCCAAAGGGCGCAAGATCCAGTCCGCCAATGGGGGGCAGAATGCGGCGGAACAGGTCAAACGCGGGTTCGGTCATGGCGATGATGCCCTGCGTGATGCGGGCGGCAATTTTGTTGCGCAGGTTTATGACATCAAAGGCAACCAGCCAGCTCATCAGCACGGCAGCAATGACAATGTAAAAATATATGTCGAGGGCGCGGTAAAGGAGGTAGGCGAGGGTTTGCATGCATCACCATGGTTTTTCAAGAAGGATGCCTGCATGATAGGCAAAAACAATCGTTTCCGCAAGGGAAGCCGCTTGCCCTGCCTGCACTGAAATCCCCTGTTGCATTTTTTTGGGGGATGTGTTTATAGTCCCGCCCGCGGTAAATGGAGAGCTTGTCTTTTCAGGAATCGCGCAAAGGTCGGAGCGTAGCGCAGTCTGGTAGCGTACCAGCATGGGGTGCTGGGGGCCGCGGGTTCAAATCCCGCCGCTCCGACCAATTTTTCCAGCCTTCCTCTTGCAGGAAGGCTTTTTTTTGCCTTTTTTCTACCGTTTCATTTTTGGATGGTCTTCGGTATCATGCGTTTGCGTTTTGCTTTGTTCACAAGGAAAAGAAAGACTCTCTCATAATGGAAACAGTCGCGCAGCCTGGGGTTTGGTCGGCCTTTGTCGGATTTGTCGGCGGCCTTGCGCTTTTCCTTTATGGCATGGACATGATGTCTGATGGCTTCAAGGGAGCTGCCGGAAACAATTTGCGGATATGGCTTGCACGGCTGACGGGGAACCGCCTCAAGGCGGCGGGAACGGGTCTCGTTGTAACCGCCATGGTTCAGTCTTCCTCTGTCACAACGGTTCTTCTTGTTGGTTTTGTCAGCGCAGGCCTCATGACACTCCAGCAGTCACTCGGGGTGATTATCGGGGCCGATATTGGTTCAACCATCACCACCCAGCTTGTAGCCTTCAATGTGCATGAAATAGCGCTTCTCCTGGTCGCCATCGGGTTTGCCATGTGGTTTTCTGCCCGTGCAGATCGCATGCGTCATGCGGGGGCCATCACCATGGGGATCGGTCTTGTGTTTTATGGCATGTCTGTCATGGCCGGAGCCATGCAGCCGTTGCAGCATTCCGCCTGGTTCATGGATGTCATGGGGCAAATGCGCCACATGGGCTTTGCCATTGTTTTTAGTGCCCTCTTTACGGCAATGGTCCAGTCGTCAGCCGCCACCATGGGTGTGGTTGTAGCCTTGGCATCCCGCGGGCTGATCAGTCTTGAAACCGGTATTGCCCTGTCTTTCGGTGCCAATATCGGAACCTGCATTACGGCCGTTCTTGCGGCCATCGGCAAGTCAAGGGAAGCCTGGCGCACGGCTTTGGGGCATGTAGCTTTCAAGGTGGTGGGGGTGTTGATATGGGCCGGGCTGATTGGCGTTCTGGCAAAGATTGTCCTTATGGTTTCCCCCACAAACGGGACACCCTCCGAAGTGTTGCCGCGCCAGATTGCCAATGCCCATACGCTTTTCAATGTTCTCAACCTGTTTGTTTTCATCTGGTTTATCAAACCTGCGGCCTTGTTCCTCAAATGGCTGGTTCCTGAAAAGAAGGGGGAGGTGTTGTCGCAGGTTCTTGAGGAAGACCTCCTGCAGGCACCGGCGCTGGCCCTGGCTGCCGCACAACGGGAAGTGGGACGTCTCGGTCAGATGGTGTCGGAAATGGTGGTGGGCGCCTTGCCAGCCATCCTGCACGGAACGAGGGGGGATCTTGACAGGCTGGTTATGCGAGATGGAGATGTGGATGCGCTTTATGAAGCTATTGTGGAATACCTGAGGCGGATTGGACGTCATGAGCTGGATGCTGTGCAGGGACGCATGCTCATGCGGCTCATGGAGGCGGTTGGAGATTTTGAGAGCATTGGCGATGTGGTCAAGCTGGATCTGGTGGCGGTCGGGCGTCACAGGCTTGAGGAAAACATCACTGTGAGCACGCAAACCGAGGCTCTTCTGAAGGAGGTTGCGCAAAAGGTCCATGACTCCGTGGGGTTTGCCATTGCGGCGGCTGGACAGGGGGATCAAACGGCGGCGCAGGCACTTTTGGAAATGAAGGGGGAAATGTCGCGTTTGGGGGAACATGCCCGCGAACATGGCGTGAAGCGCCTAATGAGCGATGATCCAAACCGTTTCCATACCTATAGCCGTGAAATGGAAGTGGTGGATCGGCTGCGGCGCATTTATTATTTTGCACGCAAGATCGCCCTTGCCACCCTTGAAAATACAGAAGAAAAGCCATCCTGACAGACCCGGGATGCATGGTTTTTATGACCAAACATGATGTGGTAAAATGATACCTATTTTATAACGCATTGTTTTATAAAGATAAAATTGTATTGACAAGAGGTGGTGCGTCCCTTATAAGCCCAACACCAAATCTGATTAATACAAAAAACCGAGGGAAACGGATAAACGGACATGAAGACCTACTCAGCAAAACCCTCCGATGTGGAGAAGAAGTGGGTTGTCATCGATGCGAGTGATGTTGTGCTTGGCCGACTGGCCGGAATTGTTGCCATGCGTCTGCGTGGCAAGCACAAGGCGATTTATACGCCTCACATCGATTGTGGCGACCACGTGATCATCATCAATGCCGAAAAGGTAGCGGTGACGGGCAACAAGAAGAAGAACGACATCTTCTACTGGCACACCGGTTATGCTGGTGGCATCAAGGGAATCAGCAAGGGTGCAACTCTTGAAAGCCGCTTCCCGGAACGGTTGATCGAACGCGCCGTCAAGCGCATGATGCCGAAGGACAGCCCGCTGGCCCGTGGCCAGATGACACATCTGCATGTGTTTGCTGGTTCCGCCCATGAGCATGAGGCACAGAAGCCAGAAGTGCTTGATGTCGCCGCCATGAACCCGAAGAACAAGAGGAAGTAAGCGCCATGACGGAGAAAACGCAAACTCTCTCCGACCTCAAGGACTTGGCAGAAGCCAAGGTTGAGGCGGCGAAGACTGAGGCCCAGCCGAAGATTGATAATCTCGGTCGTGCCTATGCAACCGGAAAGCGCAAGAACTCCATTGCTCGTGTCTGGGTAAAGCCTGGCAGCGGCCGTGTGGTTGTGAACAGCCGTCCGATTGAAGAATATTTTGCGCGGGCCACCCTGCGCATGATCATTGGGCAGCCGTTTATTGTTGCGGCGCGCTCCAATCAGTTTGATGTGATGTGCACGGTTGTTGGCGGTGGTCTTTCTGGCCAGGCTGGCGCAGTGCGGCACGGCATCACGAAGGCTCTGGTGGATTTTGAGCCGGGTCTGCGTCCGGTTCTCAAGAAGGCCGGCCTGCTGACACGTGATGCGCGCGTTGTCGAACGCAAGAAGTACGGCAGACGCAAGGCTCGTCGTGGAAACCAGTGGGTTAAGCGCTAAGTCTCCGGTTTTTGCTGGAATATTATGCGAAGGGGCGTTTCCTGTGGGAAACGCCCTTTTGCTTTTCTTGTGCGCAAAATTGGGATATGATGAAAATGTCTTTATTTAAAGGAGGTTTTACGTGGCTGATGTTTCAGTGGAAAAAAGGCTGAAATTTGAAACCAACGAGATGATCGTTCGTTCAACTCCGCCAATATATGCATTCATAAATATCCTGTTTGCAGCCATCATTGTATTTTCATTGCGCAACATCGTGTCGCATAATCGCCTGTTTGGTTTTTTTCTTGCCGTATCTGTTGGGGCTGTTTACAGCCTGATTATCCGGTTCATTTACCTGAAGCAAACCGGAGAAGCCGATGATGCTGACCTGTGGGGGCGTATTCTGGCTTTTGGTGCCTTCATGGCGGGCATTGCCTGGGGGGGCGGCGCTGTTTTTATTTTCCCTCCATCCATTGCGGTATCCGCCAAATTTTTTATTCCCATGGCGCTTGTTGTTGTCGCTGCCGGGGCGACCATCTACCAGTCCGTTTCCATGGATTATGTGTTCTCCTTCCTGGTTTCGGTGTTGATGCCGATGATTCTCTGGACCGCCATCCTGGGGGGGGCTATCCATTTTGAAACCAGCGTTTTCCTGCTCATGACCCTGGGCGGCTTTCTGTTTCTTGCGCGCAACAATCATGATGCGGCCATGGAATCCATCAGGATGCGCATGAAATTTGATGATGTGGAAAGCGCGCTCCAGCATGCACAAGAAGAATCGCGTTCGGCAAGGGAACATGCGGAACAGGCTGCACGGGTCAAGTCGGAATTTCTGGCCAGCATCAGTCATGAGTTGCGCACGCCGATGAACGGAGTTCTTGGGATGTCCCGCCTTTTGAGTGAAACGTCCTTGTCTCCGCTTCAGAAGGATTATGTGGATACCATCCGGCAATCTGGCGAAACCCTGATCGGAATCCTTGATGATGTCCTGAGCCTCTCCCGCATGGAAAGCGGGAAGATGGATCATGTCCACGTTGATTTTGAACCGCATCGACTGCTGGATGGAATTGTTACCCTGATGGAACCAAAGGCACAGGAAAAGGGATTGGTCCTTTATTCCGAGGTTGCGGAAAACCTGCCTGAAATCCTGCATGGGGATACGGTTCGCCTGAGGCAGGTCTTGATGACTCTCATCAATAATGCCTTGCGCTTTACCGAGGTGGGTAGCGTAACCCTTAAGGTTTCCGTGCAAAACCTGAATGATGAAGGGGTTATTCTGCGGTTTGATGTGATGGATACCGGAATTGGCATTCCAGAAGATATTGCCCATACCCTGTTTGAGCCGTTCAACCAGGAAGATTCCAGTTTTACAAAGGCATATGAAGGGGTTGGCTTTGGCCTTTCTGTCTGCAAGCGGCTGGTGACATCGATGGGGGGGGATATCGGGATTGACAGCACGGTTGGGCAGGGAAGCAGTTTCTGGTTCTCTGTGCATTTCGATATTGGCCAAATGGTTGAAGAAATTCCGGAAATGATCAATGTGCCCGCAGCCTTGCTTCCCCTGCGCGTGCTTCTGGTTGAGGACAACGTGGTCAACCAGAAGGTGGCCAAGGCATTCCTTGAACGGAACGGACACACGGTTACTGTGGCCGCAGATGGTGAAACAGCCGTCAATTCTGTGCGCGGCGAACGGTTTGACATGGTGGTCATGGATGTGCATATGCCGCGCATGGATGGCCTGGAAGCTGCCCGGCGAATTCGTTCCATGCGGGATGAGGAAAAAGCGGGGATTCCGATTGTCGCCATTACCGCAAGTGTAACGCCGGAGGATGTTCGTAACTGCCTGTCTTCCGGAATGGACGATTTTGTGCCAAAACCGATTGATCCGCGCGTGATGCAGGCCGCGATGGAGCGGGCCTGGGCCAAGCATAGTGGCCTCACCATGCGGATTGCCGCCAATGAGGAAGATGTGGAGCTTCTGGATGAGGAAGCTCTCAAGCGCCTGATTTCCGTGATGAGTGATGAGGAAATCGAGGTTGTCCTCAAGTTGGGGCGTTCCACGGTGGAAGATGCTGGGCGTGATGTGGTCAGACATTATGAAAACAATGAAATTCCGCAGATGGCTTCAACGGCCCATATGCTGAAAGGCGCAGCGGCCGACCTTGGCCTCAGGCATCTCACCAAACTGGCTCTGGCCATTGACAAGGCGGCGCAGGATGTCAATCATCCTGAGTTGACGCGTCTTTTGCCCATTCTGCCCCGCATGGTGGAAAAATCCCTTGCATCCCTTGATGCCTGGCGCAAGGAACCAAGATTTTCCGGTTCAGCCATCGGTTCCGGGAGCGACGACGTCATCATCTGATCCTTTTTATGGGAAACGCAGGACTTCGTTGCGACGGATTCTCTTGTATCTTGTGTTTTTCCTTTCAATGGATTTGATGGAAAAGTTTGGATTTTTTGAAAATATGGACGGGAAAGGTTGAATCGCATGTCTTTGCGCTGGATATTGCTTGCAGCCATGGCTGGGGTGTTTTCCATTTTTGTGGCGCTTGCCAAGATGCGTCGCATCCATCAGGTGGATGCCGGAACGCCCCGCATGCAGGAAATTGCAGGCTTCATTCATGATGGCGCGATGGCTTTTCTGTCCCGCCAATACAAAACCCTTTCCGTCTTCACGCTTGTGGTTGCCATCCTTCTTGTCATCGGGATTTCTCCCATGACCGGCGCCTGTTTTCTGGTGGGCGCCTTGTTTTCGGGCTTGGCTGGTTTTATCGGCATGAGTGCCGCCACCATGGCCAATGTTCGTACGGCAAATGCCGCACGGCTGGAAGGAGAAAGGCAAGCCCTGGCCATTGCTTTTTGCGGTGGGGAAGTCATGGGGCTCTCTGTGGCGGGACTTGGCCTTTTGGGGGTTGCCGGACTTTTATGGGGAATGTTGCAGGCTGGAATGCCGCTTTTGCAAGCATCCAAATCCATTTTTGGTTTTGCCCTTGGCGCTTCATCCATAGCGCTGTTCGGGCGTGTGGGAGGCGGGATTTATACAAAGGCCGCCGATGTCGGGGCCGATCTGGTGGGAAAGGTTGAAGAGGGGATTCCGGAAGATGATCCGCGCAATCCTGCGGTTATTGCTGATAATGTGGGGGATAATGTCGGCGATGTTGCCGGAATGGGCGCCGACCTTTTTGAATCCTATGTTGGTGCCATGGTTTCCGCCATTGCCCTTGGGCTGCTCCGCAAAGATGGAGCCAATGCGGCCCTGTTTCCGTTGCTTCTTGCCTCGGCGGGTGTTTTTTCCAGCATTTTTGGAGGCAGGATTGTTCGTTTTCTGCATGGGAACAATCCACAGAGGGCGTTGAATACAGGAATTTATGCCAGTGGTGCTGCCGCCCTGCTGGCCGCTTTTTTTCTGAGTCGCTGGCTTTTTTCTGGTTATGGTCCTTTTGTGGCAGTGCTGACCGGGATCATTGTTGGTATCCTGATCGGAAAATTGACGGAAATTTATACATCTGCCGATTACCGCTTTGTGAAGGAAATTGCCCATCAGTCGGAAACGGGGGCTGCAACCACCATCATTGGTGGATTTGCGATTGGCATGCGTTCCACAACGTTTCCGATTCTGGTGATTGCAGGCGGGATTCTTGTGGCTTTTGCGACATGTGGTCTTTACGGCATCGCCCTTGCGGCCGTTGGGATGCTGGCAACGGCTGGCATGACGGTTGCCGTGGACGCTTATGGTCCGATTGCCGACAACGCAGGCGGGATTTCCCAGATGGCAGGCCTTCCTGACAGTGTGCGCAAGATTACCGACCGGCTGGATTCGGTCGGAAATACAACTGCGGCGATTGGAAAGGGATTTGCTATTGGTTCCGCTGCCCTGACGGCGCTTGCGCTTTTTGCCAGTTATGCGCAGGCCGTTGGGCTTTCCAGCATTGATGTCATGAAACCCTCAGTGATTTCCGGGCTTTTTATTGGAGGGGCGCTGCCTTTCCTGTTTTCATCTCTGGCCATGCAGGCTGTTGGAAAGGCTGCCTACCTGATGATTACAGAGGTGCGTCGCCAGTTTCATGATGATCCGGGGATCATGACAGGGATACATAACCCTGATTATGCCCGGTGCGTTACCATCAGCACGATTGCAGCCCAAAAAGAAATGATCCTGCCCAGTTTCCTGGCCATTTCGGCGCCCCTGATTTTGGGGATTGTGCTTGGGCGGGAAGCTGTGGGCGGCATGCTTGCCGGGAGCCTGGTTACCGGGGTGTTGCTTGCGATCATGATGGATAATGCCGGCGGGGCATGGGATAACGCCAAAAAATACATTGAGGATGGTTATGCAGGGGGCAAGGGAAGTCCGGCACACATGGCGTCCGTTGTTGGGGATACGGTGGGGGATCCTTTCAAGGATACGGCAGGCCCCTCCATCAATATCCTGATCAAGCTGATGTCTGTTGTGGCTGTTGTTTTTGCGCCACTGCTCATGAAATTTGCAAGCGTTCTGGAAATTCTCATGATGTGAAATCGTCCACCCTTGTCAAGGGCTGTGTACGAGGCTTTCCTTGTAGGAGGATTTGAACGTTACGGGTTTCCCGTTTTTGGGGAAAATTTTCCTATGTTGCCCAGAAGCTGCTGAACGATGTTCATTTCAGGCCCTGAAGTGGGGGTTTCCCGATCCACAGGCGTAACAGGCAGGGATTCATCAAGCCCCAATTCATCAATGAAGGCGATGGTGCCATCGTCACCGAAATGGATTGCAATGACACGCCGGTTGGTAACCTCCGGCTTGTGGAAGGATACCTGCCTGGTTTGCTGTCCGGCATAATACCAGACGGAAGGATCAAAAGTTCCAACCATGCTGGGGGATCCCAGGGTTTCTGCAACATCCTGCCGTGAGGATACACCATCTTTCAGAAGGGAAAGACGCTCATCCTCAATGAAGTTGCCTTCCGTGGAAAGCACGGGAGTGCATGCGGAAAGGAGAAGGGCGAAAACGATGCTGTTTTTTGGAAAAGGCATGGTTCTTTTTTGTCCGTTGTGGGATATATGGAGGAAGGTGAATGTAATCGGGAGTGCGGTTCATGCGCAATCATAAAAACATAAAAACTGTTCCACCAGAATTTTCACATCTGTTTGATACGCAGCGACTATCACCGGGAGGTGCGGAAATCCACGTAAAAATGGAAGCTTCTTCCGTTGAACGGGAAGCCTTGGCCAAAAGATTGGGCCTTTTGGGAATAAATGCTCTTACGGCGCTTGTGCGCGTGCGCCGGATGAAGGGGAAAAATGCGCGCCTGCGGGTATTGGGGAATCTTCATGCGGATGTTGTCCAGAGCTGTGTTGTCAGCCTGAATCCGGTTCCTGAAGTGGTGGATGAGGATTTTACCATTGTCTTTACAGATGAACCCATGGAGGAGGCAGCCGGCATTTCGGTTGATGATGACCGCGAGCCCCTCGATTTTGTGGATGGAAAGCTGGATCTGGGAGAAATGGTGGCGCAACAGCTTTCCCTTACCCTCAATCCATATCCAAGGGATGAGGATGCCGTGATAAATGCCGAAGATGCGTTTCTGTGCTTGCAGACAGAATGATTTTGTTTTATGAAGCGCCTTCACGAGATTTTGGATACCGGCTTGTGAAAAGTCGGTATTTCCCCTGAAACGGAGACATTCCAATGGCTGTTCCTAAGAAGAAAACATCCAAGTCGGTTCGCAACATGCGCCGCTCCCATCATGCCTTGTCCGTCAAGGCCCATGGTGAATGCTCGAATTGTGGCGAACAGAAGCGTCCGCATCACGTGTGCGATTCCTGTGGCCATTATGATGGCCGCCAGGTTTTTGCGCCCGGCGCAGAAGCCAAGGCTTCGGAAGAATAATCGGCTGCTCTGTTCGTGACAGAAAAACTGACAATCGCCCTGGACGCCATGGGCGGCGATTCTGCGCCTGCCGTTATCGTTCAGGGCGCTGCTTTGGCTGCCCGGCATGATCCTGAACTCCATTTCATCTTTTTTGGGGATGAAAATGTTGCTGGTCCCATGCTGGCTGCAGAAACATCGCTGGTTGGCCGCTATTCCATGGAACATACGGATTCCATGGTGCTTGCCGATGATAAGCCGTCGGTTGCCCTGCGCAACAGGCGTTCATCAAGCATGCGTCTTGCCATTGACTCGGTGAAGGCCGGGCGGGCCCAGGCCATTATTTCTGCCGGAAATACCGGGGCTTTGCTGGCCATTGCCAAGTTTGTCCTGCGCACCCTGCCGGGAATCGATCGTCCGGCGATTGCAACGGTTTTGCCAAATGCACAGGATGCCAGCGTGGTTCTTGATCTCGGGGCCAACATCGACTGCGATGTCCTCAACCTGGTGCAATTTGCCATCATGGGCAGTGTTTTTGCACAAATCATCCTTGGCAAGGAAAAGCCTTCCGTTGGCCTCATGAATGTGGGCGCCGAGGAAATGAAGGGCGATGAAAAGCTGCGCGAAGCGGCGGCGCTCTTGCGTGAAACACCGCTTCCCGGAAGTTTTTACGGTTTTGTGGAGGGCGATTCCATTGGCGCCGGCACGGTAGATGTCGTGGTCATGGACGGGTTTGCCGGCAACGTGGCCCTCAAGGCCATTGAAGGAACGGCGCGCCTCCTGAAACAGTTCATTTCTGAAGCTTTTCGCTCCAGTCTTGTAGCCCGTATTGGCTACCTCATTTCCAGAGGGGCGATGAACCGCTTGCGGGAAAGAATGGACCCCCGTCGTTACAATGGCGCACTGTTTCTGGGGCTTTCGCATGTTTGCATCAAAAGCCATGGCGGAACAGACGCTTATGGTTTTTCACAGGCCATCAAGGTTGCTGCAAACCTTGTGCGTAACCGCTGCAATGACCGGATCGGTGAACGTCTTGCCAGCATTGCAGAGGAAAGTCTTGCTCAAGAGGTGGATGTATCGTGATCAGGTCTGTTGTTGTTGGATGGGGAGCCGAGCTTCCCGGAAATCCGGTCACCAATGATGATCTGGTGGCGCGTGGCGTTGAAACATCGGATGCGTGGATTGCCCAGCGCACAGGCATTCGGCAGCGCTATATCGCAGATGCGGGCATAACAACATCGACGCTGGCTTTCATGGCTGCACAGAGGGCGCTCGCAAAGGCGGGTGTTCCTGCATCCAGTGTGGATATGCTGATTGTTGCCACCACAACGCCCGACCAGACCTTTCCCTCAACGGCAACCCGTGTCCAGGGGCTTCTGGGCATGGATACGGCCCCGGCTTTTGATGTGCAGGCCGTATGTTCCGGATTCGTTTATGCGCTGTCAATCGCCGATAGTTTTATCCGGTGTGGACAGGCCAGGCGGGTCTTGGTGATTGGCGCCGAAACATTTTCCCGTCTGCTGGACTGGTCGGATCGCAACACCTGTGTTCTTTTTGGTGATGGCGCCGGCGCGTTGCTGCTTGAGGCTGCCGAAGGCGAGGGGACAATGGCCGATCGCGGTGTCCTGTCTTCCCGTCTTTATGCCGATGGCAGCAAGAATGAACTCCTTTGCATGACCGGAGGGCCATCCTCCACCCAGGATATGGGGCATTTGCAGATGACGGGGCGCGAAGTTTTTCGCTGGGCTGTTCAGCGCATGGCAGAATCAGCCATCCTCGCTCTTGAGGAAGCCGGGATTTCTCCAGACCAGGTGGATTGGCTGGTTCCGCACCAGGCCAACATCCGTATTTTGCAGAGTACGGCCGAGCGGATTGGAATTCCCGAGGAAAAGGTGATCATTACGGTGGAGCATCACGGGAATACATCGGCAGCATCCATTCCTCTGGCCCTTTGCGAAGCGGCAGAAAACGGGAAAATAAAAGCCGGACAGCTGCTGTTGCTGGAAGCCATGGGGGGCGGGTTTACATGGGGCTCAGCGCTCCTGCGTTGGTGACCCCTCAACTTTTTATTGCAACTGATTGAAAAATACGGCAATATGGTTTTCAGTTGATGAGTTCTTGCAATGGCGCATGAAGGAGGCTCCATGGCGAATGCAACTGTTACCCGTATGGATTTGGCGGATGCCATTTACCAGGAAGTTGGTCTTTCCCGTAGTGAATCGGCGGATCTTGTCGATATGGTGCTGGATGAGGTCATGGCAGCCTTGGCGCAGGGGGAAACTGTCAAGATTTCCTCTTTCGGCAGCTTTTCCGTGCGTGCAAAAAAACAAAGGATTGGCCGCAACCCGAAAACCGGGGAAGAGGTTCCGATCCTTCCGCGCAAGGTGCTTGTTTTCAAGGCAAGCCATGTCCTGAAGGATTACCTGGTTGGTAAGTCCAAAGCCAAGTAAGTTTTGGCGTAACCGGGGTTTGATTTCATGAGCATGACTGAAGCACAGGGGAAAACCGGCAAGTCAGCCGGGGCGTTCCTGACCATCAGCGAAGTTTCAGAAGAGCTGAAGGTGCCTCAGCATGTCCTGCGTTTCTGGGAAACAAAATTCACCAAGCTTCGTCCCCTCAAGAGAGCTGGCGGACGGCGCTATTACCGTCCGGAAGATATAGATCTTCTGCGACAGATCAACGACCTTCTTTACAATAAGGGCTATACAATCCGCGGTGCGCAGAAGATGTTGCGCAGTTCAGGATCTGTTGCGGAAACGAAAGAGACACGGGTTTCAACCGAAGATGATGTCCGTCTGGAACCATCCACCTTTGCAGTCAAGGAACCGGAACTTCCTGCCATGGCTCCGGATGTCGTTGATAAAAAACCGGAATCTTCAGGGTTTCTTGAGGAACATATGTCCGAGCTGGCTGCCATCCGGGATGAACTTGTGGCTCTTCGCAAGCGCATGAAGTGACGTGAGAGCCTTTGGAATATTCCTGTTGCCTTTTGATGGCCATCCGCTGTGTTGCGTCCTTTGAATGATGGTGCGGGCAGGTGCCTTGCAGCTGGCGCGTCCCAAGATCAACAGGAATTGTTCAATCTAAACGTTAAATGCTCCAACCCCTGTCATGTTGGGGCCTTTTCATAAAAATCAAAGTTCAAGATGCCTGCCAAGGAAGAATATTTCCCGGCAGGGGATTTTCTCGTGCGTTGGGGCAAGGGAATCCCCATGAGACATGGATTTGCCTGACTGGAAAGGCTTTGCCATCTTTTCAGGAATATTGGGCGCAGCAGGGACTGCGTAGCGGGTGTGGGGGTGGTGTGTGGCCTTATTGACCCACAGAGGGAACGACCAGTAGCGGCAGGAAGGTGTGGACTATGGTACCGCGTCCTGGTGAGCTGTCAATCCGGATCCAGCCATGATGGATTTCCGCAAGGCTCTTGACGAGCGACAGACCCAGCCCCGTTCCTTCATGCGATTTGCTCATATGATGTTCCAGCTGGGCAAAGGGCTGAACCGCCATGCTGATCTGTTCGGCCGTCATGCCAACACCGGGGTCTTCGACCGAAAGATCAAGCATGTTGGGATCCTGGGCGCGTATGGCGCAAACCGTCAGGGTTGCACCCGCCGGAGAGAACTTACTGGCATTGGAAAGCAGGTTGATGAGAATCTGCTTGATATAGCGGGGTTCACCCCATATGGGGGGCAGGTCGGGCGCGATGTTGATGCTGATGTTCTGTACGGCTTTCCGTATCTTGGGTTCCAGGAAACGGCTGGCTTCCCGGATGATGCCTTCCGGATCAATGGATTCCGGGATGATTTGCATCCGTCCAGATTCAATGCGGGAAAGATCTAATACGTCATTGATGATTTCCAACAGGTGGCAGCCGCTGGCATAGATGTGGTGGATGTATTCCTTGTAGGCCAGGTTTTCAATGGTGCCGCCAATGCCCTTGTCCATCATTTCCGCAAAGCCCAGGATGGCGTTGAGCGGGGTCCTGAGTTCGTGGCTCATGTTGGCCAGGAAATCGCTCTTGGCACGGCTTGCGCGGTCAGCTTCGGCGGTTGCGGCGCGGGCTTGGCGCAAAGCTCCTTCCAGCTGGAGGTTTAGGGCTTCAACTTCCAGCTTGGCCTGACGCATGACATCTTCTGCCGCGCGGATGTCATCAATGTCATAACATGCACCAATATAGCCGATGAAGTGCCCGTCAGAATCGTGCAGGGGCCGTCCGCAGTCGCGGATGATGCGGTAAGTTCCATCCCGGTGACGCAGGCGATATTCCATGTCAAAGGGATCCTGGCGTCGGAGGGCGTCCTTGTATGTGGACAGACAGGTTCCGGCATCGTCTGGATGGACACCGTCAAGCCATCCTTCACCAAGTTCATATTCAATGTTCTTGCCTGTAAAATCCAGCCAGGCCGCATTGAAATAGTTACATTTCCCTGTTGTATCCGCAAGCCAGACCGGGGTCGGAAATTTTTCCAGCAGCAGCCGGTAGTGATCACGGGCCTTTTCCAGGTCATCCATATACTGTTTGCGTTCACTGATGTCTCGCAGGATGCACTGGTAAACAGGTTGTCCATTCATGTCGCCGCGACGGACACTGATTTCAACAGGAAATGTATGGCCATTGCGGTGACGGTGGACGGTTTCAAAAACAGCGCCTTGATCTTCTGTCGATTTTTCAAGGATGCGCCCGATATCAAGAGGTTTGTTGTCGTTGGAACTAAGACTGTTCAAGGGGGTGCCAAGAATATCCTCGCGGGGAATGCCATAAATGGCGTTTGTGCGCTCATTGCATTCAATGATGGTGTTGTCCATTCCCACAATCAGGATGACATCATTGGCAAACTGGCTTAAAAAATCATATTTTTTCTGGAGTTTTTCCTGCTCAAGATCGCTTCGGTATTGCTGTGCGCGAATGCTGGCAAGCTTCTGTTGCCACCACAGACCAATAATCAACGCGCCAATCGCCACAATGGCCACCAGGAAAAGAAGGGTGGATATCGACATCTGTTTCAGGGGCGCATAAAGCGAATCCTGAGGGATGCTGGCCATGATAACCAGGTCTGTTTCCTGCACTGGAGCAGCCACGGCGACCATGGGGATGCCTTTGGGCGTTAAAGCCTCCAGGGGAACGTTGAGATCTTTGGCGGGAATTTCAGGGGCGAGGATTTCTTCACGGGGAGAATCCTGATCAACGATAATCAGCTTCAGGCGTTCAGCAAGGGAAGGCCAAAGGTCTTTTTCCCAATATGTTAGGGAAATGAGGTGGGTTTTGGCATCCAACAAGTCTGGTGTTGGAGCTGTCAGGACGTCGTTCAGGAAAAGGTTGGCTGGCAGATTGGCAACATAAGCCATCGCATTTTTTGAATCTTCAAGGCCGTTTTGTGATGGATAGATGGGGACGATGATGCTCAGGTGGACATCTGCCGTGATTTTATCGTTCTTGAGAGAAGCAAAGATGATGCGGTGTTGCCTGATGGCTTTTGTCACCAGATGTTTAAGCTTGTCTTTTGACAGGTGCTTGATGTCCATGGTTGTGCCTGCAATGGGCGTAGCCATAGAATCAAGCAGGGTTATGTCCTTGTACCCGAAGATGTCGCGCAGCAGGGAAAAATGGTCGGAAATCTGGCGTGATTCCGGAGTGTCTTTTTTGGGGGGAGCGGACAACCATTTCTGGAAATCCTGGGAAAGAAGGGAATCCTTGCTGTAAAGCTGGGCGTTCTTGCGGAGGCTGTCCAGACGCAGGGCAATGTTGTCAGCTCTGGTTTTGGCAAGGTTTTCAAGGGCCACGTACTGTTGCTTGGCCATGATTGTTTGATGTTGCCGATATGTGGTAATGCCTATCCCGAAGAAAGAGGTGCCCATAATCAGGAAAACAATCAGCGGGGGAATGGTTTTAAAGGCAGGCTTGCGGGAAGAATCCTGGGGGGAAGCGCTGGATGTGTGGTGGCGATTGGGAAAAAAGCGCCAGATGAAGATGAAGAAAAATGTGGAAACCAGCAGGAACGTGAAGGATTTTCCCAGCTGCCAGCCAGAGGCAGGAACCGGACTTTTTATCAGCAGAGACAATACAGCATCGGAGAAGAGGATCCACAGGATGCCAAGTAATGCATAAAGGGCGATAAACCACCAGAATGAACGTTCGAGAAATTGCTTCAATGGAGGGGGGATCCCTACGGGTGTAACGGCTGAAAAAAGATTGAGAGTGTTTTGCTTATAACGCCGGGAATTGTCGGGCGTCAATCGCGTTTTGTTCCGCTTTGTGGAAAAGGCCCTGTTTTGTATGTTTGCCGGAAGGGGTTTTGTCAGGGAGAAAATGCAAAAAAGCTTCCATCGGAGGGTAAAATGTTCTAGGGTTCTGCACGTGCCTTTAAAAGGGCATTTCATTCGCAACAAAAACATGAGGAACATCATCGTGGCTGGCAGCGTCAATAAAGTTATTCTCGTCGGCAACCTTGGCAAGGACCCCGAAATCCGCACCATGCAGAACGGAAGCCGTGTCGCAAACCTTACCGTGGCCACTTCCGAAAGCTGGAAAGACAAGGTGAGTGGCGAGCGTCGCGAGAAGACGGAATGGCATCGCGTTGTCATCTTCAATGAAAACATCCTGTCAGTGGCCGAGCGTTTTTTGCGCAAGGGCAGCAAGGTCTATCTTGAGGGCCAGATTGAAACCCGCAAATGGACGGACCAGTCCGGAGTGGAAAAGTATTCCACCGAGATTGTCCTGCAGCGTTTCCGTGGCGAGCTTGTCCTGCTGGACAGCCGTGGCGGCGAGGGGGCTCCGGCTTCTGCCCCGGGCATGGATGATTCTGGCGCATCTTCCGGGGGAACATCCTTTGCGTCTTCAGGGACGGGATCTTCCGCCCCCGCAGGGATTGATGACGATATCCCGTTTTGAAGCTTCTTTGCGAACATGAAGCTTGCTCCCATTAATTCAAGGAATGAGGATTGTCCGTGACTGACGAAACTCCACGTCCCATGAGTGATTTTGCTCCCGTTACCATCGAAGAGGAAATGAAGCGCTCCTACCTCGATTACGCCATGAGCGTGATTGTGGCCCGCGCCCTTCCGGATGTTCGGGATGGCCTGAAACCTGTGCATCGGCGTATTCTTTACGGCATGCACGAAGCTGGGCACAGTTCCGACAAGCCGTTCAAGAAATCGGCCAGCATCGTCGGCAATGTCATGGGCAAGTACCATCCGCATGGTGACTCGGCCATTTATGATGCCCTCGTGCGCATGGCGCAGGATTTTTCCATGCGTCTGCCGCTGGTGGATTCGCAAGGAAACTTTGGGTCCATGGATGGTGATCCGGCAGCTGCCATGCGCTATACGGAAGCGCGCATGGACAAGGCGGGTGAGCAGCTTCTGGCCGATATTGATTTTGATACGGTGGATTTCCAGCCCAATTATGACGAAAGCCTGAAGGAACCGATGGTTCTGCCGGCGCGTTATCCAAATCTTCTCGTCAATGGCGCGGGCGGCATTGCCGTGGGCATGGCCACCAACATTCCGCCGCATAATCTTGGCGAAGTCATTGATGCCTGCTGCGCCTATGTGGACAATCCATTGATTTCCATCGACGAACTCATGGTCTTTGTGCCGGGGCCAGACTTTCCTACAGGGGGACTCATCCTGGGGCGTTCCGGTATCCACTCTGCCTATCACGAAGGGCGTGGATCGGTCTTGATGCGTGCCCGCACCCATTTTGAAGAGATCCGCAAGGATCGTGAGGCCATCATTGTCACTGAAGTTCCCTACCAGGTGAACAAGTCGCGCCTGATTGAGCGCATGGCCGAGGTGGTGAATGAAAAGATCATTGAAGGGATATCCGATCTTCGCGATGAATCCGACCGCGACGGAATCCGGGTTGTCATCGAGCTGAAACGCGATGCTGTCGGGGAAGTTGTCCTGAACCAGCTTTTCAAGCATACCCAGCTGCAAACGTCCTTTGGCGTGAACGCTTTGGCCATCAATGGCGGCCGTCCGCAGATGATGAACCTGCGGGAAATCATCAAGGCGTTTGTGGAGTTCCGCGAGGAAGTCATCACCAAACGCACCACTTACCTTCTGGGCAAGGCGCGTGATCGCGCCCACATCCAGGCAGGACTTGTGGTGGCGGTTGCCAATATTGACGAAGTGATCAAGGTCATCCGCAATGCCGCCGATGTGGCGGAAGCCCGCAATGGCTTGCTTTCGCGGGCATGGCAGGCCAAGGATATCGCGCCCATCATTGCACTCATTGACGATCCGCGTCACCGCATGAATGAGGATGGTACCTATTGCCTGTCGGAAGATCAGGTAAAGGCCATTCTTGAAATGCGCCTCAACCGCCTGACCGGCCTTGAGCGCGACAAGATTGCGGCAGAAATTGCCGGGATTGCGGCCGAGATCAAGGAACATCTTGAAACCCTGGCCAACCGCGAGAAGATGCTGACCATCCTCAAGAATGAAATGCTTGAGGTCAAGGCGAAGTTTGGGACGGAACGCCGCACCAGCATCGAGGTGGCTGATTTCGAGATTGATATTGAGGATCTTATCCAGCGTGAGGACATGGTGGTAACGGTGAGCCATACCGGCTACATCAAGCGGGTTCCGCTTTCCACCTACCGTGCCCAGCATCGTGGGGGCAAGGGCCGTAGCGGCATGGCGACGAAGGACGAGGATTTTGTCTCCGACCTGTTTGTTGCCTCCACCCATACACCAGTGCTGTTCTTCACGACACGCGGCATGGTTTACAAGACCAAGATTTACCGTTTGCCCCTTGGAAATCCGCAATCGCGCGGGAAAGCCCTCATCAACCTGCTCCCGCTGGAACAGGATGAAAAGATTTCCACCATTCTCCGCTTGCCGGAGGATGAGACAACCTGGAGCGATTATGACCTCGTGCTTGCCACATCAATTGGTGGTGTGCGGCGCAACAAGCTTTCCGATTTTGCAAACATCCGTTCCAATGGCCTTATCGCCATGAAGCTGGAGGAAAGCGGAGAGCAGCTCATTGGTGTCAAGCTTTGCACGGAAAATGATGATGTTCTGCTGGCCACAAAGCTTGGCAAGTGCATCCGCTTCCCGGTGACGGATGTCCGCGTGTTTGCGGGTCGTACATCGACGGGTGTCCGCGGTGTCCGGCTTGCCAAGGGGGATGAGGTCATTTCCATGTCCATCCTTGGTCATGTGGAAGCCAGCGCGGAAGAACGTGCGGCCTATCTCAAGGCGGCGGCAGAACTTCGCAGGGCGCAGGGCATTTCCGATGATGATGCCGCTGTGGATGTTTCAGATGATGAAGCCATTGCTGATATCGGCCAGCTTTCACCAGAGCGGTTTGCGGAACTGGCTGCTGCGGAACAATTCCTGCTGACCATTGCCTGTGGCGGGTTTGGCAAGCGCAGTTCGGCTTATGAATACCGGGTTGCCGGTCGTGGCGGATCTGGCATCTTCAACATGGAGCTGACAGACAAGAATGGTGGCGAAGTTGTCGCAACCTTCCCCGTGACCGATGACCATCAGGTCATGCTGGTGACGGATAGCGGGCAATTGATCCGTACTCCTGTCAAGCAGGTTCGTGTTGCCGGACGCAAGACACAAGGTGTTACCCTGTTCCGCGTTGCCGAGGGCGAAAAGGTTGTTTCAGCCGCATCGCTGATTGATGAAAATGAAGATGGCAACGAAGGAATGGAGCATGACGAGGAAACACCAGAAACCATCAGTGCAAACACAGCTGAACCAGATGGTGCAACCAGCGCCGTTGATGCGGAAAGCGAAAGCTGAGTTTCCTGACAGTCGGGTCTTCGTCTATCCGGGCACCTTTGATCCGGTGACACTTGGCCACCTCAACATCATTGCCCGCGGCGCGGCGCTTTGTGATCGTCTTGTGGTGGGGATTGCAAAGGGTGGCGGCGCGGGAAAGAGCCCCATATTTGTGGCTGAGGAACGCGCGGACATGCTGCGGGCGGAAATTGCGGACATGGGGATTTCTGGTCAGGTTGAGGTTGTCGTATTTGAAACCCTGCTGATTGATTTCCTGAAAAGCTGCGGATCACGGACGGTGTTGCGAGGGCTCCGGGGGGCAGCGGATTTTGAATATGAAATGAGCATGGCGGCTGCCAACGCCGTTCTTTATGAAAATTGCGAAACGGTTTTCCTGCGGGCGCATCCTGGTGCAACGTTTGTCTCTTCCACCATGGTTCGGGAAATTGCCCGGCACAAAGGGGATCTTTCCAAGCTCGTTCCTCCTCTTGTGGCCCGCAAATTGCACGCGCTTTTCTAGTTTTTGAAAAAAAATCGCCTGCGGGCGACAAGTTTGGTTGACGTGAGCAGGTTTTGCCCGTATTTTGCGCGGGCGTTGAGCGCATAGCTCAGAGGTAGAGCATCTGACTTTTAATCAGAGGGTCGTGGGTTCAAATCCCACTGCGCTCACCAAAACAAAGGCCGGGGCTTTGCTCCGGTTTTTTGTTTTTGGGAGAAAAACATGGCAAAAGTCACGATTGGCGTGCCCGTATACAATGCGGCAGATTATCTGGATGCCGCCCTTAAATCCCTTTCGGAGCAGACCTGCAAGGACATGGAAATCCTGGTGTCCGACAATGCCTCGACGGATGCTACGCGGGATATCGTTGCCCTGTGGATGGAAAAGGACGGGCGCATCCGCTATCACCTCCAGAATGAAAATATGGGGGCGCTGGCCAATTTTGACTGGTTGATCCGCAATGCGCAAAGCCATTGGTTCATGTTTGCGGCCCATGATGACTTGCGTTCCCCAAATTATGTGGAAGCGCTTCTTCAGGCGGCAGAAAGTCATCCGGGCGTTCAACTTGCCGTGCCGGAAGTGCAGCTGATGAATGAAAATGGGGAGGTCTTTGCCAGTTACCCTTATCATCCAGACATGGAAAACCATTCCGGCCTTTTGCGTATTTTTGCGCTTTTTCGCCATGTGCGCAGCGCCTGGCATTATGCCCTTTATGATCGCGTTGCACAGATTGCTGCTTGGGAAAAACTCATGGCCTATGGGCATGCTTGGGGAAATGATTTCATCATGCTGTTGCCTTTCCTGCTGTCTGGCCGGATTGCGGGAGCGAATGAAGCGGTTTTCTATCAGCGGATCACAAAGGCATCAGAGGCGCGCTATAAACCCAAGACACTCAAGGATCAGGCGGTCCTTTTGCGGGATTTCCTGCGCATGTCGCTTTCCATTCTCTGGCGCAGTCCCATGCCGGTTTATTTAAAGTTCATGCTTTTTCCGCGGGTGGTGTATTATGCCAGCGAACGGTCCTGGCGCATTTCGCGCCTCCTGCGCCACAGTCTGAAGGCGCTTGTGCTCCGTATGGTCGGGAAGGGAAAAAATGTCCCATAAAAATAGTGGAAATGTGGATCGGCGGCTCCTCGTGGCAGCCCATCGGGCCATGGCAGCGTATGACCTTCTGGCGGAATATCCTGGACGCCTCCTGGCTGAGGTGGAAAACCTTCATGAACCCGCCAGGGGGGAAGGAAACGGCATCGCGAATCTTTGCCACATGCCATGGGTTTCCATCGACAATGACGATTCTCTCGATCTTGACCAGCTTTCTGTGGCTGAAGCACAGAAAGACGGGCATGTGCGCATCATGGTGGCCGTTGCCGATGTGGATGCCCTCGTGCATAAAGGTTCGTGGCTTGACCGGTTTGCGGAGACCAACACCACTTCGGTTTATACGGCGGCCGGTAATTTTCCCATGTTGCCAAACAAACTTTCCACCAACCTGACATCCCTGAATGAGGGCGAAGACCGCCTGGCCATTGTGATTGAAATGCTGGTGGACGCGCAGGGCGACATACGGGATTCCGGCATTTTCAGGGCCATGGTGCGCAACAAGGCCAAGCTGGCATATGGATCCGTTTCGGACTGGCTGGACGGCAAGGCAGATATACCGGAAAAACTTCAGGGAGCGCCTGATCTGGCAGACCAGGTGAAGCTTCAGGACAAGGTTGCTGCCGCAATGAAGGCCCTGCGCCATTCCCGTGGCGCACTGAGCCTTGAAACAGCAGAAACAAGGGCGGTCTTCAAGAAGGGGTTGCTGGATGACTTGAAGCCGTCCATGAACAATCGGGCGGAAGACCTGATCGAGGACCTGATGGTTGCGGCCAATGGTGTGGTGGCCCGCTTTCTGGAACACAAGGGGTTTCCATCCCTGCGCCGTGTCTTGCGTTCACCGGAACGCTGGTCGCGGATTGTGAGTCTGGCAGCTGAATATCATGTTCGTTTGCCGAACGTGCCGGATGGCAAGGCGCTGGAATTGTTTCTTGCCAAACGCCGCAAGGCATCTCCAGACACATTTTCTGATCTTTCTGTTTCGATTGTGAAGCTTTTGGGGCGTGGAGAATATGTCCTTGAGGTGCCGGGAGAGAATGTGGGGGGGCATTTTGGCCTTGCTGTCAATGATTATAGCCACGCCACGGCCCCAAACCGGCGTTTCCCCGACCTGGTGGCGCACCGTCTCATCAAGGCGGCCCTTGCGGGCGAAAAATCGCCTTATGCCAGCAAGGAACTTGAAATCATTGCTGCACACTGTACCGAACAGGAACATAACGCAACAAAGGTGGAGCGTCAGGTTTCCAAGTCAGCGGCTGCCCTGCTGCTGGAAAAACGGGTAGGTGAAGTGTTTGATGGCATTGTGACTGCGGCTTCTTCCAAGGGAACCTGGGTTCGGATTTCCGACCCGATGGCCGAGGGAAAACTGCTGTCCGGACATGACGGGATCGATGTTGGTGACCATGTGCGCGTCAGGTTGGACAAGATAAAAGTGGATGGCGGGTTTATTGATTTCAGACGGGTTTTCTAACATTGTTCAAGATATTGAAGCCGCATGACTTGCGGGAAAGCGACATAACGGACGAGAACGTTTACAAGGAACGCAGGCGGTTTTTGGCCATGGCCGGAGCTGTTGCGGGCGTTGGTGTGTCCGCCGGGCGTGCAAGCGCCATGCCGGCTTTTCTTGAGCGCCTCCTGGGGCGTGGCGGAAGCAGGGAAGGTGGGAGTGCCCTCCCGGTAGATACGCAGACATCCTATGAAGACGTCACCACTTACAACAATTTTTATGAGTTTGGCTTGGGCAAGGGAGATCCCGCCAAACATGCGGGGCGGATGGTGACAAGACCCTGGCATGTGGAAGTTTCGGGTGAGGTGGCACATCCTGGCATTTATGCTGTGGATGACCTGGTGCCGCCCAGGGATGTGGTTGAGCGCATCTACCGCATGCGCTGTGTGGAAGCCTGGTCCATGGTCATTCCGTGGAACGGGGTGCCGCTGGGTGATATCATCCGGAGGCTGAAACCCACTTCAAAAGCAAAATTTGTTGCGTTTGAAACCCTTTATGACCCGGAACAGATGCCCGGACAAAAGAGTCCGGTTCTGGACTGGCCCTATGCGGAAGGCTTGCGCATGGATGAAGCCATGCACCCGCTGACACTGATTTCAACAGGGCTTTATGGCAAGGATCTTCTGAACCAGAATGGCGCTCCGCTACGCCTTGTTGTTCCATGGAAATACGGTTTCAAGAACATCAAGTCGATTGTTCGGATGCATTTCATGGAAACCCGGCCCGAAACGGCATGGGAAAAATCTGCGCCGCATGAATATGGATTTTACGCCAACGTCAATCCGGATGTGGACCATCCCCGCTGGAGTCAGAAACGGGAACACCGGATCGGTGAATTCGGCCAGCGGCCAACCCTCATGTTCAACGGCTATGGCGAAGAGGTCGCGTCCCTTTATACAGGCATGGACCTTGCGAGGAGTTTCTGATGTTTCCCTGGATTGAGGCATTTAATGCCCGCGTAGCCTCTCTTTCCTTTTTCCCGATTATTGCCAGCATTCATAAACGCCACGGGCAAAAATTGCTTTCACTTGTCTGCCTGCTTCCGCTTTTGGGAAGTGTCGCAGAGGGATTGATGGGGCAGCTGGGCGCGCGGCCATGGTTCCGTGCCATGGGAGAAATGGGGGAGATAGCCTTGGCTATGCTGATTGCCTGTCTTGCCATCACGCCCCTGGTGCAGGCGTTTGACTGGAAATTCCTCTACCCGTGGCGGCGGACGTTTGGGCTTTTTGCCTTCTTTTACGCAATTCTGCATGTGCTTGCGCGTGCCATGGATCTGGGGCTTGATCTTGGCGCGATCATGGAAGGCATGTTTACGAATCCCTTCCTGTTGACGGGATTCCTGGCTTTCCTCGTCATGGTGCCACTGGCTGTCACCTCCACGAAAAAGATGATGGCAACCCTTGGCGGCAAGCGTTGGCGCCTTTTGCACAAGCTTACTTATGTGGCGGCGATCCTGGCCATCGCGCATGCCCTCATGGCGGGCAAAGCTGGATATATCAATTTCCTGCCGCAGGCCGTCATCCTTGCGATCCTGCTTCTTTGGCGTCTTGTCTATCCAACCTTGCGCAAAGCCATGCAAAAACCGCAGGGCTGACATTCCATATCGGCAATGGTGATGCACCAAATCCCATGGCATCCTGACGTATCGTTGACAGGAGAAATCATGGATCGCAAAGAGACGCCCGGATATTTTGACGAAAATGCCGAAACGGTTGTGAAAAAGGCGTTGCGGGATGCCTGGGTTTCCCATGCGGAAGCTTTTTCTCCCGTTTACACCCAGACCATGGGCGAACTGGCCAACTATGATGTTGCGCGCGGCGCCGCGGCACTTTCCACCGCCTTGGCGATGGAAGGGCATGTGGCCGCCTCTGCCGCAGCCATGGCCGTTTCCTGCTGGGCCGCAGTTCCCACCCTGTTTTCCAAGGGGGATGTCATGTTCGGGCCCGACCAGCGCAGCAGCGCCTTTTTTGCGCCGGTGGAAAGCGATGAAACCTATTATGACCGCGTGGCGGCAAGGGCGGACCTTCCCATCGGGCGGAATTACCTTATCCTGTCGCCCCAGGCGGCTGTTGAGATTGCGGCGATGCGGGGCGGGTTTGTCGAATGCATCCATGTGATCACAAAGGAAACAAGGGCTTTTTCCGAACTGGCTTCAAAAACCGAAGGCGGAAGCCGCAAAAGGCAGGAGCTGACCAAGGTGTTTTCCGCGGCGGTTGCTCTGCGGAGCAACAATCTTGCCGGCAGCCGACAGGTTGCCCAGAACATCCTTGCCGATATTTCCCGCGAGGGCCTGGCTGTCGCCATGGGAGCGATGGTGGCCGGCTGCATCGCAGGGGTATTCGCCATGGTGGCGGCCGGGGCGATTCTCGGTTATCTCGCCATCTATCCGAAATCCAATCCGCTGCGCAATCCGGCGCTCGATATTCCGGTTGCGAAAGATCCCGACATTTCCGCCTGCCGCCTGCCGGATGGCGGGGTGATGTTCGGATTGACCATGAATGGTGTCCGTCGTATGGTTTCCGCCGAACCTGCAGCCATGTCGGTTCTTGTCGATGAAACGCAAAGGCTTGTGCTTGTTCACAAGGCCGCACCGGAAAAGGCGCCAAAGCTCGCGCCAAAACAGGGATAAGCAATGTCAGACAACGAAATCCTGGTTAATCTTGACGAACAGAATTTCAAGCCTGTGGAGGATCTTCTTGCACATGCCTGGAAGGGTCGGGAAAAAGAAAAGGAAATCCTTTCAGGGATTGTCGGGGCGGAGCTGGACAATTATCCGCTGGGTCAGTTGGGGATGGCGCTTTCCAGCCTCCTGATCTATTGCGGCCTGTTTGCAAATCCGGTGCCCTGCGTGATTCTTGGCGGCCTGTTCATGGCGTCCACCCGCATTCTTGCTGGCGGCGGAGAGCCGGGCGTGGGGGCTCTTGTGATTGAACGGGAAGGGCTGGTGCCGGAAAATGGTTTTGCAAGGAAAGACGGATACCCGCAGGCGCATCATTTTCTGCTGGATCGCAAAACGGTTATTGAAATTGCCAATGTGAATGAAGATGGGCTTGCCAAGCTCATGTCATGCGCCATGGCGGTTCTGCCGGAAGATGTGGAAGCATCCTTTCCTCCAGCCAAAAACGAACGTCTTTCCAGTGTGTTCCAGCGAGCCATCACCCGTCGGTGCCGTGCCATTCCCGACATGGGAACGCGGATGGAACGCATCTGGCAGGAACGGAGCCGTCTGGGATTCGGGATTGGTGTGGGGAGTGTTGTTGCAGGGATTGTCATGGGGTTTCCGGAAGCTCAGTTTGGCGGAATCCTTTTGGGAAGTCTGTCATTGAGCGAAAAATCCAACTGGAAGCGCTGCATCAGTCTCGGGATACCGGAAAGCCATGATCCTGATTTCGTGATGGAAGAGGCATCGCAGGGGGGCGTTCTTCTTTCAGCCACCGAACATGGAGCGCGCCGTCTTGCCGAGGCTGATCCTGAAGCCTTGGGCTTTTTTATCAGCCAGGCACAACGGCTTTTGGAGGAGAAATCTCCGGCAAGGAAGCCAAAGGCGCCCGCACCGGCACCCAAATAATCGAAAAAGGCGGGATCAGTGTCCCGCCTTTTTGTTTTCGCGTATAGAGATGGCACCAAGGGAAAAAACGGTTTTCAATCCGACAAGCACGATAACGCCCCATATCCGTTCATTCGTACGCATGGCCAGCATCAGGCCGAAAAGGCTGGCAACAAAAAGGACGAACAGCTGCCCGTAGGCAAAGGCTGGGCCGGAATCCCCACCGGTTTCCTTGTAACGTTTTGGCAGAAGGAAGGAAAAAAACAGGTCGGCCCCTTGCCAGGCAAGCGCCAGCGGCAGGGCGAAGGAAAGGTTTGCGTGGTAGACGACCATTTCAAAGGGCACAAGTGGGTTGTCGAGGATGCGCATCGGGGTTCCTTCCGGCAGGAAAGAGCCGATGGGGAAGCACATCATGATGATGAAAAATCCGAAATGGATGGGCATGAAAAGAAGGCCGGCAATGGCTTCGGCGGCTTTGGCCCAACGCCTTTTGGCGAGGTTGCTGGCGGCCATGATGCCCATGCGGACGATGGTGGCCATGCCGATGGCGATGAGCTCCACCCAGTAGAAAGCCATCACGTCAAAGGGCGATGCTTGCCCTGAAAACACAAGGGGAAGCGGCAAAAGACTGAAGGAGGCCGAAAGCAGGTAGGGCAGATATCGTTTCATGGCATTTTCTTGATGGCGCCCTGCAGGATGTGGGTTGCCGCCAGCATGTCGATCACGCCCTCTTTTTTCCGGCGGGAGAGGTTGGTTCCTTCCATCAGGGAATCTTTCGCAGCAAAGGTGGAGAGGCGTTCATCCTCGAAGGCGAGGGGGGGCTCCCTGGTAAAACCCATGGGTTTCCAGTCGGCCAAAAACTTGTTTGCAAACTTGCGGGTGAGGGTGCAGCGCGGGCCTTCGGAATCATCCATGTTGAGCGGTAGGCCCACAATGATGCCGCCCACCTGCCGGTCCTTGAAAACTTTTGCCATGGCGGCAAGGTCTTGCGCCCAGTCCTTCCGCATGACGGTCATGACGGGGCTTGCAAGCGTGAGGCCGGAATCGGAAATGGCAATGCCGATGGTCTTGTCGCCGACATCGAGCCCCACAAGCCGAGTGCCCGGTTTCAGGCGTGTTTTCATATCTTGCAGGTTGAAGATGGGCATGGATGGTGTTAGAACCTTTTGGTCAATTTTTGTCAATGGAGAAAAACATGCCGCTCGATCACGAAACCGTGACGCGCATTGCGCGTCTTGCCCGTATTCGCCTGACACAGGAAGTACAGGAAAAGACCCTTCCCGGCCTCAACAGCATTCTGGGTTTTGTCGAGCAACTCTCCAGCATCAATACCGAAGGGGTGGAACCCATGGTGAGTGCGTCGGCCACAACCCTGCGCCTGCGTGAGGACAGGGTGGATGACGGTCATTGCCGGGATGCGGTTCTGGCCAATGCGCCGGAATCCTTTGCCGGATTTTTTGTGGTTCCCAAGGTTGTGGAGTGAGCGCCATGTCCGATCTTTGCAAAATGACAGTTTCTGAAGCGCTTGAAGGCCTTTCCAAAAAGGATTTCAGTGCCGTTGAACTCACAAAGGCGCATGTTTCCGCTTGTGAAAATGCGCGGGAGCTTGGCGCTTTCATTACGGAAAGTTTCGATCTGGCGCTTCAGCAGGCGGTGGCCTCCGATGCCCGCCGCGCTTCGGGCAATGCCCTGCCGCTGGACGGTATTCCCGTCGCCATCAAGGACATGTTCTGCACCAAGGGCGTACGTACCACGGCTGGCAGCCGGATGCTGGAAAACTTCGTGCCGCAATATGAATCCACAGTGAGCGCCAACATGTTTGCAAATGGCGTGGTCATGCTTGGCAAGGCCAACCAGGATGAATTTGCCATGGGTTCGACCAACCTGACTTCTGCTTTTGGCCCAGCCATAAACCCGTGGAAACGGGCGGATGGAAAACCTCTGGTTCCGGGCGGATCCTCTGGTGGTTCGGCGGCGGCGGTTGCGGCAAACATTGCCATGGCGGCCACTGGCACCGACACGGGCGGATCCATCCGCCAGCCTGCGGCTTATTGCGGCATCACCGGTATCAAGCCCACCTACGGGCGCTGTTCGCGCTGGGGCATCATTGCCTTCGCCTCATCACTCGATCAGGCGGGCATCTTCACGCGCAACACACTGGATGCTGCGCTGATGCTGAAATCCATGGCAGGGTTTGATCCGAAGGATTCCACCAGCGCCAATTTGGCCGTGCCGGATTTTGCGGCGGCGACCAAGCGCGGCGTTAAGGGCTTGCGGATTGGCATTCCCAAGGAATACCGTGTTTCGGGCATGGATGGCGATGTGCTTTCCATGTGGGAAAAGGGGGCGGAACTTCTCAAGGCGCAGGGCGCCGAAATTGTCGAGGTCAGCCTGCCTTACACGGAAGCGGCCCTTGCCACCTATTACATCATTGCCCCGGCCGAATGTTCCTCCAACCTTGCGCGCTATGATGGCGTGCGTTATGGCCTCAGGGTTGCCGAAGCTGGGGATGACCTTGATGACCTTTATGAAAAGAGCCGTGGCGCAGGCTTTGGCGAGGAAGTGCGGCGGCGCATTCTTGTTGGTACCTATGTGCTTTCGGCTGGCTATTATGATGCCTATTACCTCAAGGCTCAGAAGGTGCGGGCGCTGATCGCCCGGGATTTTTCCAGGGCTTTTGAAAAATGCGATGTCCTTCTGGCCCCCACGGCACCGACGCCTGCCTTTGCGCTGGATGAATCCCCGGACGATCCGGTGACCATGTACCTAAATGACGTGTTCACCATTCCGGCATCTCTGGCCGGACTTCCCGGCATGAGCGTGCCTGCGGGGCTTTCGGCCAGTGGTCTGCCGCTGGGGCTTCAGGTTATTGGCAAGCCTTTTGACGAAGAAACGGTTTTCGCGGCATCTGCGGCTCTTGAACTGGCCGCCGGTTTTCCGGGGAGGAAATGAAAATGGCGATTTATGAAGGACGTACGGGAGACTGGGGTATTGTCGTAGGGCTTGAGGTCCATGCGCAGATCACATCGGCTTCCAAGCTGTTTTCGGGATCATCGGCCGCATTCGGAGCCGAGGCCAACACGCAGGTCAGCATGGTGGATTCCGCCATGCCGGGCATGTTGCCGGTTTGCAATGCCTATTGCATTGAGCAGGCATTGCGTACTGGGCTGGCTTTGGGCGCGCAGATCAACCTGCGCTCGGTTTTTGCCCGCAAGAACTATTTTTATGCCGACTTGCCGCAAGGGTACCAGATTTCGCAGTATGATCAGCCGATTGTGGGCGAGGGCGCGATCGAGGTGGATTTGCCGGATGGCTCCACCAAGACCATCCGCATCGAACGCCTGCATGTGGAGCAGGATGCGGGCAAGTCATTGCATGACCAGCATCCCACAAAAACCTATATCGACCTCAACCGCTCCGGCGTCGCGCTCATGGAAATCGTCTCCAAGCCCGACATCCGTTCGCCGGAAGAGGCTGCGGCTTATGTGAAGAAACTGCGCACCATCCTGCGTTATGTGGGAACGTGCGATGGTAACATGGAAGAAGGTTCCATGCGCTGTGACATCAATGTTTCCGTGCGCAGGCCAGATGCGGAATTCGGCACGCGCTGCGAAATCAAGAATGTCAATTCTGTGCGCCATGTTTTCCAGGTGATCGAATTTGAAGCCAGGCGCCAGATTGCCCTCATCGAGGATGGTGGCGAAGTTGTGCAGGAAACCCGCCTGTGGGATACAAAGAAGGGCGAGACCCGGGCCATGCGTTCCAAGGAAAACGCGCATGACTATCGCTATTTTCCTGATCCCGACCTCCCGCCGCTGATGCTTTCTGAAGGTTTTGTGGAAAATATCCGCAAGAGCCTGCCCGAGCTGCCGGATGCCAAAAAACAGCGTTTCATGGCGGATTATGGACTTTCTGCCTATGATGCCACCATCCTGATATCGGAACAGGCACGGGCGGATTTTTATGAAGAACTGGCCAAGGGGCGTGATTTCAAGCTCTGTGCCAACTGGTTTATCACCGAGCTTTTGGGGGCGCTCAACAAGTCTGGCAAGGATATTGGGGATTCCCCGATTTCTGCGGATCAACTCGGAGATCTGGTGGATTTGATGTCAAACGACACCATTTCCGGACGCATCGCCAAGGACGTGTTTGCCCTCATGCTGGAAACCGGCAAGACCGCAGGCGTGATTGTTGAGGAAAAGGGGTTGCGACAGGTCACCGATACCGGCGCGCTTGAGGCGGTGATTGACGAGGTGATGGCGCAGCAGGCTGACAAGGTGGCCGAATACCGGTCGGGCAAGGACAAGCTGTTTGGCTTCTTTGTCGGGCAGGTGATGAAGGCTTCGGGTGGCAAGGCCAACCCCGGAATGCTCAACGATCTGCTGAAGAAGAAGCTTGCACCCTGAACGTCAAACCGCGTCCATAACGCCAAAAGAAAAGCCGGAGGTGGGAAACCATCTCCGGCTTTTTGTTTCAGGGCTTCGGCGTGGGGGCTGGAGGCTTGTGCTGCACCGCGCATGGGGCGGGCGTTTTCCATATCTCTCCCGCATTCACCTTGCAGAGATGGCAGATGGATTTTGCGCAGTCGCCCAGGAGGGCAAGCGCATCCGCGACAAGATGCGGTTTTTGTGCCTTTATGGCTTCAAGCTTTTCCTGGTTTCCCAGAGTGCATGCGGAAAGGATGCTGCTGACCGCAATCAGGAGTGTGGCAATGCGCTTGTCGGGGGCCTGTTCGCCAAGCCTGTGCTTTTCAAACTGGGCGTTCACGAAGTCGGGAAGGGCGGCGTCATCAAGGCTGTGGAACGCGGGCCCCATTCCTTCGATGGTTTCAATGACACGGTGCAGGATAGCACCGTTCGCATGAGCCCCGGCATCTTCGGAAAGGCCGTCCCCCTCGATGATTTCCGCCTGGATTTCCAGGATGGCGTTGACATCCCGGAAGGCAGCCCAGGTGCGGGCCGCGCGGGTGTTTCCGGTATCCAGCGCCATGAGGGCGATGGCTGCGATGTCGGCGCGGAGTTCGGCGTTTGCGGGGGAAAGGAATTTCTCTTCGGTGCCATGCCCGAGAACCTCATGGGCGAGGGCGAGCCTGTGGAATTCGGCCCGGGGCATGATGCCCTCGCGCAGGGTGGGGGAAAGGCCCGCGATGGTGTCCATGAATTCGACATGCGGCGCGAAGGGGAAAACGATGATGCTTTTCGTCATGTCGTGGATATACGCCTTGGCGAAATCCGACCGGCCAAAATGCATCCACATGGATCGTGAATCGTTGTCGAGCATCCAGCGGGCCATGCCGTCCTGCACGACGCCCCCGATTGCCCGCATCATGGACTCCGGGCTGTCCATGTCATCTGCGCGGTTGATGAGGATGATGCGGCGGGGGCCGGGCCATGCGGCAAGGCGGGCGCGGAATTCATCAACAAGCGCCATGTGTTCGGCCCTCAGCTCCTGCGGGATGGCGGACGGGTTTTGGGGGGGTGTCCATCTTTCCGGGAGTTTCTGGAGATTGAACACGAGCAGCGGCGCCAGCCTTGCAAGGTCGATCTCTCCACGCGAAGGCTTGGGGTGGTATGTGATGGAATTTTCCGGGTTCATGGGTTTCCTATTGGAAAGGGGGTATGGTTGTGGAACTGGGGTGGGGACGGGCGCTTTGGGGGCTGGCATTTTCCAGAGCTGGCGCGCATCCACCTTGCAGAGCATGCTTAAGGATTCCGCACAATCATTCAGGTAGGCCATGGCATCCTTGTTTTCATCCGTTTGAGGGGTGACTGTGCCGTTTTGGGCGTTTTTGAGGATGTCATGTGCCATGCGCAGCATGTTATCCCGGTTATCCATGGCGGAGATGCTGATTTCAAGCTGTGCGTAGGTTTTATTGATGAATTTGAGCAGGTTTGTATCATCCTGGGTGAAGAAATCATTCCCTTTTTCTTCAATGATCCGAACAACCTGACGCAGCAATGATCCGTTGGCATAGGTTTGTGCTGGAAAAAAGGGAGGATTTCTCATGGAGGAACAATCCCTCATGGCAGCCCATGCCCGAGCGGCTCCGAAATCCTTTGTATCCCTGATGATGCCGGCAACTGCGGCGATGTCTGACCGAAATTCCTGATTGTATCTTTTACAGCGGTCTTTCCAGTGCTCGCCCGTTTCGCGGGAAAGTGTTTCAGGTTCCGTTCCATGCCCGAAGGTTTCATGATACATCATCATTCTGGCCCACGTTTTTCTTGATGGCAGCATGTCGTTCAGGTCAAGCTGCGAGAAGAAAATTTGCGTGAGGGTGTTTTCTTCGGGCTTTTCTGGAAAAATACAAGAGATTTTTTCATCAGGGAAAAATTCACACATTGGCTGGTTGTAGCCATTCATCCACAGGTTTTCTGCATCCGATTTGCAAAGATGGATTTTTCTCCCTGACATTTTCCGGATGGCCCGCATCATGGTTGTTTTGGTTGTCATATCCGTCGTTCTGTCGATGACGACAATCCTGTATTCGCTTGGCAGAGCGGACGTACGTATGCGGAATTCGGCAACCAAGGCGGAATGCTCTCGGGGTGATGCATCTTCATTCGCCCGCTTGTCTACCCGGTGTCCACCGAGAAGCAGCGGGGCGAGGCGGTAAAGGTCAAGATTTTCTGCCCTCATGGGTGCGTTTCCGGTCTTGGCTGGATGTGTCGTGTCGTGCGGGGCATTGGCGTTTCCCAGAGAATGTTCATATCCACTTCATATAACCGGGAGCCGGCATTTCACCCTCTGGCTTTTTATGATGTGGATTCCTTAAGGGGCTTTGGGGCCTTTGTGTGCCGGGATGGAAAAGACGGCCTTGGCCTTTTCCTGCTTGCGGAACTCTTCCTCGATGTGTTTTTGCACCTTTTCGGAAAGTTCGATGGTTTCCATGGCGTTCATGGCCTTGATGGTCGTCAGCCCGATTTCGCGGAGCATGTCGATGGCGACTTTCGGAAAGCTGATGTTCCGGACTTTCTGGATGTTCCCAACCACGACGATTTCCCAATCATTCTGCGCCTTGGTCTGGAGGCTGCAGAGCATCTCGAAAACCGCAGCCTTGTAGTTGTCGGGCGCGATTCCCATCGTGCCTTTTTCATGCCCCATGCGGGAAATGGGGGTGACCTTTTTGGTCTCCGGCAGAATGGCGGCAGGGGCCGAGGTACTGGCAGCCATGGCGAACAGCGCGGCCAGCGCAATGTTTTTATGCATGGAAAACATACTCCTGTTTTTTTGATGGTTTGTATTAATATAGCGATGCCGGGATTGTTCTGCCCGCTGGCGCTGGGCCTCGATTGTGTGGGAAGACAGCTTGTGCTGGTTGCATTGCAGCCAGGGATTGGTGCCGTTTTGGCTGTCATTGCCATAGGCTTCGTGGATCAGGTCAAAAATCGGGGTACAGGCGGGCGCTATCACATAAGCCAGGTGGATGACAAAATCTGCGGCCTGCGTGGGCCATTCGGATTCCACAAGGGTTTCGTGGTTTTTGTCGAGGAATGCTTGCAAGGTTTCGGGATCATAGACATAAAGCCATCCAGAACGGCGATCGGAAGGCACCTTGCTTGAAGAAATATCCTGCCTCTGGCGCAGGTAGGCAAGACCTGTATCCGTAATGGCCTGGCACAGCTTTTCAGGTGTCAATCCGGATGTCTGGCAAATGTCCCGCAGAGAACCATCAGCCACATGGCGAGGATCATGCAGCCGGAAATGATCCCGGAAATTGAATGCCTGTTTGCGCATCATGATTTGCTTTGTTGGCTAGGGGACATGGATGCTGGCACTGGCAGGGGCAGTTTTTCAATAGGCGAGGCGTTGCCGCATCCGGTCATGAACAGGCTCGCCAGAACGAAAAGGCTGGCAGAGGCCATGCTGCTGCTGACGCGCTTGGGCTGGAATGCACCAAGGCGGGCGGCGGTTTCATTCATGGAAAGTTTGTGTGCGGTCATGTTCAGGGGGGCCTTGTCTCAACGCCTGTTCAGTTGCAGGCCCTTGAAAAGGTCGGGCGAGGAGGGGGGCTTGTGTCCATCCTTGTTATGTTCGTGGCCACAGGTGCAGGCATTTTGGGCGTCCGCCTGCGCCCGGGATTCGCGGATGGCTGTTGCTTGCGCCCGGCCAAACGTTTCCCGGACAAGGAGGACGCCGCTCTTGTAGAGAGGGGTTGTTTCTGGTTCGATGTCCGAAGATGGCACAAGGGCGACGGTATGGCAGGCTTCATCCAGCTGGTCCAGTGCCCGCATGGCGGTATGGACGTCAGAAGCAGGGGTGTTGTTGTTTTGTCCTTGGTATTTTGTCATGATGGCTGCGTAGGCGGCCTCCGTCATGACAATGGTGTACTTGCCCTTGTCATTTTTTTCGGCGCGGATGGAAATGTCATATTCGTTGATGCCCTCAACCACCCGCAGCATGGGAACGACAAGGGGGGCTTTTTCGGGAGCTTCCGCAACGATGGGCTTTTCCACTGCAACGTGACCACATCCGGTCATGAACATGCCTGCCAGCACGAACAGGCTGGTGGCCGCCATGGTGCCGATGGTGCGAACCGGTCGGAAGGAAGACAGGCGGATAGCCAGTTCATGGTTTTCAAGCTTGCGGGCTGTCATGGTGCACCTCTTTTTTCTGGTTGATGACTTGAAATTACCATTTGCCGAGCGGGAGGCACCATATACAAGATTGCAACCCTGCCATGTGTTTTGTGCATGAGAATGTTGTGCAAATGCCTGAACTTCAAGGATGACAGGGAAGCAAAGGCAGGGTATGGTGGCCAACATGCCGATTCATGATTTTTTGTTTTATGACGTTCTCGTTGCCCTGTCCTTGTTCGGGGCCGTTTGCATGCTGATTGTTCCGTCTTTTCGGGGCTTTGTGGCGGCCTTGTTTCTTTGCATGGCCAGTGCAGCGGTCCTTGCCCTGTTGGGAGGAATGATGATGCCTGCCGCAATTCTGGGCGTGTTTTCTGTCTTTCTTCCTGTTTTTCTTGCGGCTTTTGTGCCGGGGCAAAAATGCCTTCGCAAAAGAGCAATTCCCCTGCTTGTCAGCCTGATCCCTGTCATGGTTGTGGTGGGATGGCTCCTTTATGCGGCTCCTGCCATGCTGCCCCGAGTTCCTGCCGGAAAAATTCCTGACCTGACGGCCATGTCCCTCCTGCTTTCTGAACAGATGCCCGGAATCATGCTGGCTTTATTGCCGCTGTTCCTTGCCGTTCTGGTTGGAAGCCTGTCGCTTTCTGTTGGGCGTCGGTCCGAGCGAATCCGCCAGCCCTTTGCCTGGCAAATCCGCCAGACATCGTCGCGTGTGCTTTTTTCTGCGAAAGGGGAGGAAAGCAAATCATGATCCTGTCTGCATTCCTTCTTTATCTGGCCATCCTGCTTTTTGGGGTTTTCCTTTGGGGAATGGCATCGTGTGGCAATGATTTCAGGCGGGTGATCGCTTTCCTGTTTGTTGCTTTTGTTTCCGCGGCTCTTGGCTTTCTTTCCATTGCGGGAGAAAATGGGGCGGGAAGTCCGCTTTTTGCAATCATTTCCATTTGTCTTGGGGCTGCCATGGCCCTTTCAGGTTTGGGAATGGCGCAAATGGAACCTGAGATGGATGCGGAACGGGAGGATGCATGGAAAAACTGATCCTTGTCCTGGTTGGTTTGCCTGTTCTTTGGGCCTTGCCTTTGGCGCGGCGGACAATTCCAGATGGGATTCTCCGGTTTGGTCCCCCTGCGTGTTTTTTGGTGGCAGCACTTTTGGCGGGATTGCGGTTTGCCCTGTTTTTCCTGGAAGTGCATGGTATCTCCTGTCATCCTGTGTCCATCCTTTCATGGCCCATGGATGGGGGAACTCCCGGCTTTGGATGTACTTCCATGGCCCTTTTCCTTCCTCCGCTGTTGCTGGCTTTGGCCGCCCTGGCTTCAGATGCCATGCTTCGCCTTCTTCCGCATGAACGTTCAGGAACAGCGGGAGGATGGCTTTCCGCGCTTGTCATGGCCATACTGCTCCAGATTGTTTCCAACAACATCCTGCAATCCGCCATGGCCTTCATGATGTCCGGTTTTGCATTGGCTGCGCTCATGGCGCATTGGCATGAAAAACCGGCCTGTCGTGGGCTTGGATTGGCATCCTCCCTGCTTTTCATGTTTTCTGCGCTGATGGCCTCAAACATTGCAGGAGATGGGAGTTTTTCTGGATTGAAAGAAGCCCTTTCCCATTCTTCGGGGCCGGGGCTTGATTTTGGCCCCCTGTTTTTGCCGAATGCCATCCCCGCCGCCATTCTTCTGGTATTTGCCGCCCTGCTTCGCCTCATGGCCTGGGCAGATGCATCCACGCATGGCAAAAATCCTGAAGAAGCCTTTCTGGCGCGTCTGGTTGCCGCTTTTGCTTCCCTGTTTGTCATTCTTGGGGCCCTGTGGCAAATGTCACCATTTTTTGGCGCAGCGCCGATGGGCCATGCCATATGGGGAACGATTTTTGGTTTTGTGTGTATTGTGTGTTTCATTTTTATGTTTTTCCCCAATATGTTGCGGTATTCCATTGATAGTTTGTGTGAGATGCCCGTTCCAAGGCACCTGAGACAGGAAGGTCTGGAAATGGCCAAACAGTTGGCGCATTTTGATGACATGTTGTCTGGTGCGTTCCTGTCCAGGATTGAAAAAGGCCTTGGAGGCTTTTCATCCGGCATGCGGGAGCCTCGGGACCTTGGTCATGAAGCCCTTTCCATACTGTTGGGGATCATCTTTTTTATTGGCCTTGTTTTCTGGGCATGGGGATGGGGAGGTTTTTAAATGGTTGCGTGGCCAGCGATCAGTCTTCTGGTTCTTCTTCCTGCCTTTGGCGCAGTGTTTTTGCTGCTTGTTGCCGGACGTCGGGAAGATGTCCTCAAAAACGCACGGTTTGTAGCCCTGTGGACAGCGCTTGCTGCACTTCTCCTTTGCCTGTTCATTGCATTCAGCATGCATTCGGGGGGAGCGCAGGATGAACATGGTTCGTGGCTTTCGTTCATGGGGTTTTCGTGGCGGATGGGGGCGGATCCCCTTTCGTTGAGCCTCGCGGTTGCTGTTTCCATCATGACCCTTGTTTCCATTGTGGTTTCCTGGAATATGGAACCTGAAACGGGGAAGGGGGGGCTTGCGGCCATCCTGCTTTTGCAATCCGCCCTGTTGGGAATGCTGTTTGCCCGCAATACATTCTTTTTTGCCTTTTTCTTCCTCTCCTCTTTAATTCCGCCATTTGCCATTCTTGCGGCATCCCCATCCCTGCGGGATCGGCGGACAGGTTTCCGGGTTTTCTGGATTCCCCTGCTTGCCAGTGTTCCCATGTTGTTGCTCTTTTCAGGATATGGGGAAGGGATTTTTGGGCAACTGGACATGGGCGGGCAGCCCGGAACAGGATGGCGGGTTCTGGCTTTGTCCTTGGCCTTTGGTGCGCGCATGCCGTTATGGCCGCTGCATGTCTGGTTTCGGGATGGGGTTCGCCGTGGGGATGTCTCGCTTGTCCTGCTGATGCCCATGGTCGGTTTTGTTTCCGGTCTTTATGGCCTTTCGAGGTTTTTTCCGCTTCTTGCGCCATCCTTTCCATTTCCCTTGCGGGGGATTCTCGGTTTCTGGGCACTGGTTTCCATGATTGTTGGCGCCATCCTGTCCCTGGGGGAGAATGAGGTTCGCAGCAGGATTTCCCATATCCTCATGATTGTGGCCGGTGTCGCTGCCTTTCCTTTTCTTGCAGGATTTCCCATGCCGGAACATTCCACATTCATGTTGGTGGCTGGCGTGTGTGCGGGATGGGCTGGATCATTGCTTGCTCCGTCAGGAGGGCTGATCTTTGGCGTTTTTGCCGCCAGCCTCATGCTGGTTCCCGGAACGCCCGGGTTTTGGGGCGGCCTGGTCATGTTGCGCAGCATTTCACAAGCAAGCTTCTTTTGTCTTGTTCCCATTTTTCTTGCAGTCTTTATGGGGGGGATTTCCCTCATGGGGATTGCCGGGGAAGAACGTCCCCTGTCCTTGGGAAAACATGCGCGGGCGTCTTTTGTGATAAATGGGGTTTTGGCCCTGCTGGCGCTCATCCTTCTGGCCTTTGGCCTTTTCCCCGGACTGCTCATGGAGTTTTCCAATGCCTGAATATGTTGATGTCATGGCATTCATTCCAGAGGTTTTCCTTGCCGTAATGGTGCCCGTATTCCTGTTTCTCGGTCTCTGGAAAAAACAGGATTCCTATAACCATCTTGCATGGTTGGCCATGGGGATAGCCTTTATCGTGATAATTCTGCTGTTTTCCGGGGAGAGGCAAACGGATATTGATACCCGCTTTGCCATTCTGGCCTGCATGGCGACCATGGCGGCGCTTGTCCTCCTGCCGGGGGATGCCGGACAGGAAGACATGCCGCGTCCGGAATATCCGGGCCTTGTTCTTTGCAGCCTGCTCGGAAGCCTTTTCATGCTCAGGACACATCACGGCCTTTTTCTGGTCATGGGAAGCCTTCTGGCGGGGCTGCCCCTGACAACCCTTGCACTCCTTCATCAGGGGAACGGAAGCCGAAAGAAAGCATTTCAGGTATCCTCCACCCTTTATGTTGCCATGGGGATGGCTTCTGCCTGCCTTGCTTTTGGTTTCATGTTTCTGTACGTGGCTTGTGGAACCTTGTCTTACCAAACGCTCGGCGGCTTTGCCATGCCAACCGCGGCCATGTTGCTGGGAGCCAGTTTTGTGGTTTGTGGCCTTCTGGTTTTTTGCGGAATTGTTTTTTTTCATGCATGGGTTGTGGTGGCCATGCAGTCCGGGGCGGCATCCCTCTCACTGCTTTCTGCCCTCCTGCTGCCCTTGAGCAGCTTTGGAGTCCTTTTTTCCCTGTTTCATGGGCCCCTTGCATGGGCGCTTCCGGTTTTTGCAATGCCGCTGCGCTTTATGGGAGGTCTTTCTGTGCTATTGGCCGGAGCAGGGGTTCTGATGGGACGACAGGCCCGGATTTACAAGCTGCTTTCAGGCGCAATCATTGCACAGGGCGGAATAGGCCTTGTTGCGCTCGTTTCCATGAAAGCCTGGGCTGTGGCGCTTCATGGCACCATTTACCTGCTGGCGATGGCGGGCATGGGCGGGTTGCTGTTGGCATTGCGCCGCAATGGGGACAGGCTGGATGAAATGACCGACATTCATGCCTTTGCAGACCAGAATCCGCTTTTGGCCGTGATTCTCCTGGTCTTTGCAGGCAGCCTTTCCTTCTTGCCACCCTTTCCCGGGTTTGTTGCCTTTTATGCCGTAATGGACGCAGTGCCGGAAATGCCAGTCCGCATTTTGCTGGTTGCTGGGGCCTTTCTTTTTGCGGTTGGACAGATGCGGGCATTTTCAGGTGTTTTTGCCGGCGTTGATGACAAGGAACATGCGATGGCTGGCCAATTTTCCCTGTCTGTGCCCATCCGCCTGATGACACTTGTCTGCATTGCGGGCCTTTTAGGCTTTTTGTTCCTGCCACATGCCCTGATGTCGCCATGACCCGGTTTGGATCCCTTTGGCTTGAAGACACCACCAGCACAAACAATGAAGCCTTGGCCTTGGCAAAGGCCGGACATCCAGGATGCGTTTTTGTTGCGGCCAAAAGCCAGTCATGCGGACGTGGGCGGCGCGGGCGGACGTGGGTTTCTCCGCCGGGGGACCTTTATTGTTCCTTGCTCCTGCGGGAGGATATTCCCCCAGATCGGCGAGGAGAAATGGCTTTTGTCGCCGGGCTTGCCATGCTGGATGCCGCAGCGGTCTGGGAAGAACGTTCGCACCTTACCCTTAAATGGCCGAACGATCTCCTGCTTGATGGACGCAAGCTTGGCGGGATCCTGATTGAAGCCGACCATGATGCCCTCATCATCGGCATGGGAATGAACATCCTTCATTTTCCGGAAGACGCTGAATATCCAGCGACGTCCATGGCCGCTGCGCTACCGGGTGAGGTGATGCCCACCCCCAATGACCTGTTGGAAAAACTTTCAGCCAGCATGGAAAAATGGCTGGACACATGGAAAACATGCGGCTTTGTGAAAATCCGCATGGAATGGCTCAAGGTTGCCGCAGGTCTTGGGGATTCCATTGTCGCCCGCCTTGAAAACGAAACTGTTTCCGGCATTTTCCTTGACGTGGATGCCCAGGGCGCGCTTATGTTGTCCATGAACGGAAATGCCGAGCGGCGTATTGCTGCCGGATCCATATTTTTTAATGAGGAACCATGAATCAGGATAACAAGAAAATCTCCCCATCATCTCCGGCCTTGCCAGGAAAATTCAAGCAACAGCCAAAATCCCTCTATCTTCTGCCACTTGGTGGAACGGGGGAGTTCGGCATGAACCTGACCCTTTACGGGCATGGTGGGAAATGGCTCATGGTGGATCTGGGAATGGGCTTTGCCGAAGAAGACGCGCCGGGTGCCGAACTCCTGTTTCCGGATCCGGCTTTCATCTCTGAAAGGCGTCAGGATTTGTTGGGCCTTGTCATCACCCATGCGCATGAAGATCACATAGGTGCCGTATCCTGGCTCTGGCCAGAACTCCAGTGTCCCATTTACTGCACACCATTTGCGGCACTTCTGCTGCGGGAAAAACTTGAGGAAAAGGGAATGCTTGAGGATGTGGAAATCCACGAGATTCCACAGTCCGGGAATTTTTCTCTTGGCCCCTTTGAAATCGAGACTGTTGGCGTGACCCATTCGGTTCCTGAAGCCATGATGCTGGCCATCACCACCGGACAGGGAACTGTGGTGCATACGGGGGACTGGAAGTTTGATCCAAATCCTGTCGTGGGAGCGCTTACCAACAAGGCTGCACTTGAGAGAATTGGCAAGAAAGGGGTTTTGGCCCTGGCTTGCGATTCCACCAACATCCTTGTGGAAGGTCGTTCCGGGTCGGAATCCGACCTCAACGCATCCCTTGAGGACATCTTCAAAAAATGTCCGCACGGTATTGTGGCAACGTGCTTTTCTTCAAATGTCAGCCGCATGATCACCATTTCGCGCGCAGCCCAGGCTGTGGGGCGGAAGGTGGCCCTGGTCGGGCGCTCCCTCCGGCGCATTGAAAAGGCCGCCCGCAAGCTTGGTTACATGAAGGATGTGCCTGAATTCCCGACCGACAAGGAAGCTGTCAAAATGCCACGGGACAGAGTGGTTTTTGTCGCCACGGGCAGTCAGGGCGAGCCGCGCTCGGCCATGTGGAAGCTGGCGCAGGAAGAACATCCGGTTCTGGCCCTGCATCAGGGAGATACCGTGATTTTTTCTTCACGCACCATTCCCGGCAATGAAAAGAGCGTCATCCGCCTGCAGAACATGCTGGCGCGCTTGGGGGCGGAAATCATTACATCCAGCGATGAGCTGGTGCATGTGTCCGGTCATTCGGCACGAGATGAGATGCGCGAACTTTATGCCATGCTGAAGCCGGAAATCGTGGTTCCCGTGCATGGGGAATATGTCCAGATGCAGGCGCAGGGACGCCTGGCCAAGGAATGCGGCGTTGCACAGGTTGTCCTGCCGCAAAACGGTGGCGTTATCCGCCTTGCACCTGGGAAGGCGGAAGTGGTCGCCAAGGTGCAGTCCGGCATTCTGGCCCTTGATGGAACAAGGTTGGTGCCGCTGGAAAGCGAAGCCTTGCATGACCGTAATCGCATCATGTCCGGTGGGATGGCGCTTGTATCTGTTGTTGTGGACAGGGAAGGCCGCCTTTCGGAAGATCCGCAAGTCACGCTGACAGGGGTTGTGGAGGATGATGTTAGCTGGGATGCCGAACAGGAAGTTTCGGAATCCATTGCATCCGCCATGGGAACCATGGGCATGGACATCCTGCAGAGTGATGAAGCCCTGGAAGACCATATCCGCGTGGCTGTCCGTCGCAGCATCAAGGATATTTCAGGCAAGAAACCGGTCACGGTCGTTCATATTGTCAGGATCTGACGTCGCACGGTAAAACCGCTTCCTGTTTTGATGCCGCCATGCGTTTTTTGCATGGCGGCATGCGTTTTTTACACGGATGTTTCCTTGCCTCTTTTGCTATTTTGAAAAGCGTCGGACATACGCATATTCCCGATTCTTGGATCTGTGAGGAAAAAATGGAAAAATCCCTGGAACAGCTGCATGCTTTTGTGAAAGATGAAAACATCGGGGAAGCCGTTCGCCTGTTTGAATGCAATCCTGAACTGGGCATCCGCCTTTACAAAGGGCGCATGCTGGCTCATGCTGCCGCTGCCCTTGGACAAATGAACCTCGTTTGGTATTTGGCCGAACATCAGCCAGAACTCATGTATCTTCAGGATCAGCAGGGCAATACACCCGCGCATCTGGCTGCCAAGGCAGGGCATATCGACACCTTCATGGTGATTCGTGATTGTGTGCCGTCTTCCCTGGCAATCCGAAACCGGGAATATTCCAGCGCGTTGCCGGGCGGGGAATGCGTAAGCGACTGCTGTCTTGCCAGTCCCGTGTTTGCCCAATTTGCGCCCGTTGCGCAGCGGGAGGAAAAGGATATCAGGGACAAGGCATTGGCAGAGATTCCTGATGCCATTAAAAACGGGAATCCCTTTATATCAGGTGTTGTGGAAACCGTTGTCTCGCAAATTCCGGAGAGCCAACTGAAATCCTATTGCCACAGGCACCGCATTTCCGTTCCTGAAAACAATCGGAACGCCCGCCGCTTCATGGTTGCAAATCCGGCACCCAATCCGTTCCACCAATAAGGCGTCACCTGTTCTCTCCAATTTGTGCTACGCAAAAAGAAATGCGCGCGCTCAAAGGAGAGGTACATTTCATTCTGGACAAGGCGGGGGGAATATCCTAGCTTGCCTTCCTACCGTATAACCGTGGGGACGGAATGATTTTTGGCGCTTTTGAAAGAATGGTGGCCTGGCGATACCTGCGCGCGCGGCGGCAGGAAGGTTTCATTTCCGTCATCGCCTGGTTTTCCCTGCTTGGAATCGCCCTCGGTGTCGCCACACTCATCATTGTCATGTCGGTCATGAATGGCTTCCGTTACGAGCTGCTGTCCCGCATTCTGGGGCTCAACGGACATTTCGGGGTTGTCTCCGCCCAAGGTGCGCTCCTTGAAGATTATGACGGAATGCTTTCCAGCCTAGGTGAGGTTCCCGGGGTCATCCGCGCAGCGCCCTCGATTGAGGCGCAGGCCCTCATTACTCTCAATGGCAATGCTTCCGGTGCCATTGTCCGGGGCATAACCCCCGATGACCTTGCCACCAAACCGGTTTTGTCCTCAAACATCATTGCCGGAAATCTTGGGGATTTTGAGGGGTTCCGCATCGCCATCGGCAAGAAGATGGCGGAAAGGCTTGGGCTTGGTATTGGCGACAGCCTTCCGCTCATCAGTCCGCGCGGACAGGTGACCCCCATGGGGACCATTCCGCGAACACGCTCTTTTTCAATTGCGCTCGTTTTTGATGTCGGCATGTCGGAATATGATTCCAACATGATCTTCATGCCCCTTTCTGCGGCGCAGGCGTTTTTTGGTCTCGACAAGGGCGTGACGGGAATCGAGGTCATGGTCAAGGATCCGGATTCCCTGTTTGACATGCGTCCAGCCCTCATGAAGGCGCTGGGGGAGCGGAATGTCCGCATTTATGACTGGCAGCAGTCCAATTCGAGCTTCTTTACCGCCCTGCAGGTGGAACGCAACGTGATGTTCCTCATCCTCACCCTCATCATCCTTGTGGCGGCATTCAATATTGTTTCAAGCCTCATCATGCTGGTGAAGGACAAGGGGCGCGATATTGCCATTCTGCGGACCATGGGTGCCACGCGCGGCATGATCATGCGCATTTTCTTTCTCACCGGAGCGAGCGTTGGCGTGGTTGGCACCATCGGCGGATTTTTTCTTGGCCTTGTGTTTGTGGACAACATTGAAACCATCCGGCAATGGATTGAAGCCCTGACACGCACAAACCTGTTTTCCGCTGAAATCTATTTCCTCTCCCATTTGCCCGCCCGGCTGGACTGGAATGAGGTGCTGGTGGTTTCGGGGATGGGGGTCCTCTTGTCCTTCGCGGCAACCATCTACCCATCGTGGCGGGCGGCCCGGCTCGATCCTGTGGAGGCTTTGCGCTATGAGTGAAGTCCTGAGGATGGAAAAACTGGTTCGTACCTATCGGCAGGGCGATGTTCTGCTGGAGGTTTTGCGTGGTGTGGATTTTTCCTTGTCGGAAGGGGAGATTGTGGCCCTTGTGGGGCCTTCCGGTTGCGGAAAATCTACCCTGTTGCATTCTGCCGGGCTGTTGGAACGGCCAACTGCGGGAGAGGTTTTCATCAACGGCCGCCCCACCATGGCGCTGGGGGATCGCGCCAGGACATCCATCAGGCGCAGGCAGGTCGGTTTTGTTTACCAGTTTCACCATCTTCTGCCGGAATTTTCCGCACTTGAAAATGTGACGATGCCGCTTCTGGTGGAAGGGATATCTCCCCGCAAGGCGCGCGCACGCGCCGAAGCCATGCTGGACCGCGTAGGCCTGACCCATCGCCTGTCCCATCGTCCGGGAAAGCTTTCGGGGGGAGAACAGCAGCGGGTAGCCATTGCCAGGGCACTGGTTCCGGAGCCTGAAATCCTTCTGGCCGATGAACCAACGGGCAATCTGGATGTTCATACATCCGAGGATGTGTTCAGCCTTCTTCTGGGGCTTGCGCGTGAAACAGGCCTTGCCGCCCTGATCGCCACCCACAATCCAGATCTTGCCGCACGCATGGACCGTGTGGTCCATCTTGAGGAAGGTTGCCTTGCCGCACGCTGATTTCGTCCATTTGCGGGTTCATTCGGCCTATTCGCTCTCGGAAGGAGCGATCAAGGTCAAAAAACTGGTGGATCTTTGCAAGAAAAACACCATGCCGGCCGTGGCCGTGGCCGATACCAACAACCTGTTTGGCGCCCTGGAATTCAGTACGGCTGCGGCAGATGCCGGATTACAGCCCATTCTTGCCAGTCAGGTCAATGTCCGTCGGCCTGAAAATCTTGGTGGCCACACCGGTCGTCCCGATCAGCTTGTGCTGATTGCCCAAAATGAAACTGGTTGGAAAAACCTCATCAAGATTGTCAGCAAGGTTCATATTGACAGTGTTGATACGGTTGAACCGGAAATCCCGTTTTCCGTCCTTGAGGGGCTTTCAGGCGGCATCATCTGCCTGACGGGCGGTGTGGCCGGCCCCATTGGCCAGCTCCTGCTTTCCGGACAGAAAACCCAGGCCGTGGAGATGCTGGAAAAGCTCAAGTCCCTGTTTCCCGGACGTCTTTACATGGAGATCCAGCGCCACGGGCTGGAAATGGAAGATCGGGTGGAGCCTCAGTTCATCGATCTTGCCTATGCACATGACATTCCGCTGGTCGCCACCAATGAATGCTTCTTCGCAACTCCGGGGATGTATGAGGCGCATGACGTTCTGCTCTGCATTGCGCAAGGGACAACCCTGCCGCAACCGGGCCGCAGGCGGGTTACACGCGAACATTGTTTCAAGTCATCCGCCGAAATGCGGGAGCTGTTTGCCGACCTGCCCGAGGCCGTGGACAACACGCTGGTGATTGCGCGGCGCTGTTCATGGCTGCTCAAGCCCATTGGCCCCATCATGCCGGCTTTCCCCACGGAGCCCGGACGCACCGAAGATGAGGAAATGCGTGTGCATGCGCGGGAAGGGCTCAAAAAACGGCTTGAAAAGCAGGTCTTCAAGCCCGGAATGAGCGCGGAAGAAAAAGCGTCACTCGAAAAACAATATACGGACAGGCTGGAATACGAGCTCGACGTCATCTCCAACATGAAGTTTCCAGGTTACTTCCTGATCGTGTCCGATTTCATCAAGTGGGCCAAGGCGCATGACATCCCGGTAGGGCCAGGGCGTGGTTCGGGCGCGGGGTCCATGGTGGCATGGTCCCTTTTCATTACTGATCTCAACCCCATTCCCTTCAATCTGCTGTTTGAACGTTTCCTCAATCCGGAACGTGTATCCCTGCCGGATTTTGACGTGGATTTTTGCCAGACCCGCCGTGAAGAGGTCATCCGCTATGTGCAGGAACGCTACGGGCGTGACCGCGTGGCGCAGATCATCACGTTCGGAAAACTTCAGGCACGGGCGGTCCTTCGCGATGTCGGGCGCGTTCTGGAAATGCCCTATGGGCAGGTGGACCGCATCTGCAAGATGGTGCCGAACAATCCATCTGATCCGCTGACGATTGAAAACCTGCTTTTCGGCAAGGAAGAGAAGGATGGCAGCAAACGTCCGCCCGATCCAGCCGTGGTGCAGGTTTATGAAAGCGATGAGGCTGTGCATCGCCTGATGGATATCGGCATGCAGCTGGAGGGGCTTTACCGGCATGCATCCACCCATGCCGCAGGCGTAGTTATTGCCGTGAAGCCGCTCGATGAGATGGCGCCTCTTTATCGTGATCCCGGTTCCGACATGCCGGTCACGCAATACAACATGAAATTCGTGGAAAGCGCCGGCCTTGTGAAGTTTGACTTCCTCGGCCTCAAGACGCTCACCGTCATCAAGCAGGCGGTAGATACGCTGGCTGCCCGCGGCATCAATGTGGATCTTGATACCCTGCCGCTTGACGACAAAAAAACCTATGACATGCTGGCAAACGGGGATGCCATCGGTGTGTTCCAGTTTGAAAGCCAGGGCATGCGCGACTATCTGCGCAAGATGAAAGCTTCCTGCTTTGAAGATCTCATCGCGCTCGGTGCGCTTTACCGCCCAGGCCCAATTGCCAACATTCCCACCTATATCAACCGCAAGTTCGGGCTGGAAAAACCGGATTACCTGCACCCCATGCTGGAGGATGTCCTCAAGGAAACCTACGGCATCATGGTTTACCAGGAACAGGTCATGCAGATCGGTCAGGTTCTGGCTGGCTATTCGCTGGGCGGTGCCGATCTCCTGCGCCGCGCCATGGGCAAAAAAAAGCCCGAGGAAATGGCGGCCCAGCGTGTCCGTTTCACGGAAGGCGCCAAGGCCAACAATGTGGATGAAGCGCAGGCCAGCCACATTTTTGACCTCATGGAAAAATTTGCCAATTACGGCTTCAACAAGTCGCATGCGGCAGCCTATGCGCTGGTGGCCTACCAGACAGCATGGCTCAAGGCCAATTATCCGGTGGATTACATGGCGGCCCTCATGACGCTGGATTCCGGAAACACCGACAAGCTGGGCGTGTTCCGTCAGGAAGTCGGGCGCATGGGGTTGCGTCTCGTTCCGCCCGACATCAATCGTTCCATTTCCTCCTTTGGCGTAGACAAGGGCAAGGATGGCGTGCTGGAAATCCTTTATGCGCTCGCAGCCGTGAAGGGTGTGGGCGGAAGCGCAACGGACGGAATTGTGGCCGAGCGTGAGGGAAAAGGAACTTTCAAGGATGTCGCGGATTTTGCCCGCCGTCTTGATCCCCGGCAAGCCAATCGCCGAACGCTGGAACATCTGGTTTTTGCAGGAGCGTTTGACAGCCTCAATTCCAGCCGGGCCAACATGTTGGCCCATGTTGACGGGATCCTCAAGGTGGCCCAGGCCACCGTGGCGGAAGCGGAAAGCGGGCAGAACAGCCTGTTTGGCGGCGCTTCTGCGGTGGTTCCCATGCCTCCCGTGGCCAAGGTTCCGGAATGGACAACCCAGGAAAAGTTGGGGCGTGAATTTGAAGCCATCGGTTTTTATCTTTCGGCCCATCCTCTGGATGAATTTTCAAAGGTGCTGGGCCGTTTGGGTGCTGTTTCCTCTACCCATCTGGCCAGCCATCTACGGCGCAGCGATTCATCGCGCGTTCCCATGGCCGGGGTTGTGGTGGGCAGCCGGGTGAGGACTTCCCAAAAAGGATCAAAATATGCTTTTGTCCAGCTTTCGGATGCCGCTGGCGTTTATGAAGTGACCGTCTTTTCCGAAGTCCTGGCTGCGCGCCGGGATCTTCTGGAAGCCGGACAGGCCGTATTCATGCAGGTGGATAGCCAGGTTCAGGAGGAAGGAATTCGCCTTACCGTTTCTTCCATGGAGCCTCTGGAAGATGCGGTTGCGCGCACAGCTGTTGGTCTCAATATCGCCCTTATGGATTCGCGTGCCTTGCCAGAATTGCGGGACATTGTTGCCGGGCTGCCTGCCGGAAGGGGGCGGCTGCGCATGCTGGTGCCTGTGGGAGGGGGGCGGGAAGCGGAACTTGACCTTCCTGGGAAATACGCATTCCCAACCGCAGCCAAGGCTGCCATTTCCATTCTGGAGGGTGTTGCCACCATTACGGAAATGTAAGGAATGCACACTGCGCATAAGGGGTTGCAAAAAATGCATGTTGCATGTCGGGAAAGCTGGTGTAGCATGGCTCCGTTCTGAAAATATTTTTTAAAAGACCTGAGAGGTAAAAGCCGTGCGCACGAATGTTTATCTCTATCTTGATAACCCGGAAGTCTATTTTGCCGCAAATTTGCAGCATGTTCTGCCTTTTGTGCGGGAAAACGCAAAAGATCGGCTGCTGCCTGTCCTGCGCATGAAGGAAGGTTTGGTCATTACCGCCCGGGATGGCACGGAAACCATCATTGAACCCGGCGATGTGCTTCTGCGCAATACCGAAGGACATGTGGAAGGCATTTCCCGCAAGGCTTTTGAAGAAAGCTACCTGCGGGCCACAGCTTCCGGCAATGTTCTGGGGAAAAAAGCCGGCGGAGAAATGGAGCCAGCCCAGTTCCTGCGCATCCCTCCGGATGAAAAGGGACACCGGAACGATCTTGTGTGCCTTATGGGATTGCGTATTGAGGAAATGACGGACGCGCTCATTTCCCATGCCGTTTCACGTGGGGAACCCTTGAACCGCGAGGTTATTCAGGCGCACGTGGAAAACCGAATTTTCTCGGGCGTAGGGGGGAACGTCGCCCGAATAATGATGAGTGGATCGCCTGTTGTCGAGGAATTGTCCCTGTTGGCCATCAGCAACAGTTTTGTTTCGGCTTGGGATGAAGGCAATAATCCAGCCATCAAGGACATGCGCGAGGACAGGCGGGATGCCATCCTTGGCTCGTGGGCGCAGATTGCCGGAACCCTTTTCCGTCGCCAGTGGAAACCCCAGCTTTCGGCCCAGTATGCCTTGGCGCACGCCCTTTCGGGAGGAGATAAAACCCTTCTCGATCGTCTTGGCAAGGACGTCAATATTGATTTTTCCAGGGTAGCGACACCCGCTTCTGGTGCCATGGTGGAAATTTCTTCTCCTGTGAATGGCGACAAGCTCCTGCCGCAGGGGATGCTTCCGGATATCGACGTGAAACGGGAATGGTTTCTTGGGCGCGCCCATGACGGCGTGGCCATCATTGATGCCGAAGCCTTTTGCGCCACCTTCCAGAGCCATGCGGCTCCGGTCATCCCCAGGGTTGTCCTGGGAAACAGGACCGGGACGCAGAAAAATGTCGAGGACAATTTCTCCTTCCACAGGGTCCTGGATGGCCTGCGTGTGGTCGAGGAGGTGCAGTTTGTCAATCCCACGACAGGGAAGCCGGAACGGCTTGCCGCTGGCGGCATGTTCCTCATTCCCATTGCGGGGCCTGTTGTTGTGGTCAGTCCGCAGGAACTGGTGCGTGATTATGCGCGTTCCAGTTACAGTGGACAGTTGCTGGATTTCATGGCCCCTGCCAAGTCTCAGGAAAGCCTGATCAAACTCCTGAATCCGCCAGAAACCGTCCTGAAGGCGCATCTGGCCGATATCAGGCGCATGCAGGATGTGAATGTCATCGCCACGGCCGACCTGCAGATTGCTGCCCGCGTGGTAGATGAGGGGCGTGGCCTGCAGCTGGAAAGCCTCCGGAAAGTCATCCACAAGGTGGAAAAGGTGGAAACGCGTCAGGTTGATGAAGTGATTGCGCGCCGTTTTGTGCGCATCATGGCGCACCAGAAAATCCGCGCACGTTTCCTTGCCCAGGCGGAACCAGCACGGAAGGCCCTCCTGCGTGACTGGGGTGACCATCTGCGCAACCTGTTCGGAGATGTGTTTTCCCGTCAGACACCGGAACAGCGCAAGGCCTTTGCCGCGAAGTTCTGCGAGAAGGATGCACTGCTCCAACCCATCATGGAAAAGGCCCTGGCTCCGCGCAAACCAAAACCATCTGCACCGGCACCTTCCCGGCCATAAAGGCGGAATGTAAAAGCGCTTGCATCGGTCATGTATTTGGGCTACAAGCCCAGACGCTGCAATGTTGCAGCAAATCCGCACGCGGGCGTGCTTCTGGCGGGATGGCAGCTTTTCCATTCCTTCAGGCGCTCCGGTGTCCTTTCCTCAAAAGGGGAGGGCCATGCCTGCGTCAGGAATAACCGGACAAGGAACCAAAATGAGCAACATTCCTAGCTTTACCATGCGCCAGATGCTGGAAGCCGGCATCCATTTCGGCCATCACACCCGCCGCTGGAACCCCAAGATGAAGCCCTATATCTTCGGTGTTCGCAACAGCGTCCACATCATTGACCTTGAACAGAGCGTTCCCATGCTCTATCGCGCCCTCGAAGCTGTGCAGCAGGTTGTGCAGAATGGTGGACGCGTGCTGTTTGTCGGCACTAAGCGCCAGGCGCAGGACAAAATGGCTGCGGCGGCCAAGCGTTGCGGCCAGTATTATGTGAACCATCGCTGGCTCGGTGGTACGCTCACCAATTTCAAGACCATCTCCCAGTCCATCTCCCGCCTGCGCAATCTTGATGAAATCCTGGCCGATAATGGCCGCGGCCTCACCAAGCGTGAAATCCTGCAGCACACCCGCGAACGTGACAAGCTGGAACAGTCCCTTGGCGGCATCAAGGATATGGGTGGCCTTCCGGACATCATCGTCGTGATCGACACCCTGCGTGAAGCTATTGCGATCAAGGAAGCCCAGAAGCTCAAGATTCCGGTGGTTGCCGTGATCGATACCAACAGCAATCCTGACGGGATTGATTTCCCGATTCCCGGTAATGACGATGCCCTGCGCGCCATTGATTTCTTTTGCGACATCTTTTCGCAGGCCGTCCTTGGCGGCATCAAGGCGGAAATGATGGCCGCCGGCGTGGATATCGGCAACCTGGCGGAAGTGCCAGCCGTTGACGAAATCGCCATTGCTGAAGTTGCCGCTGAAGAAGCGCCGGCTGCAGAAGCTGCCGCAGAATAAAGCTTGGTACATGCGGGGAAGTGGCGG